>OOBJ01001608.1_pt1 | contig 13533 bp, 9 predicted proteins | sample 1671331 | NCBI WGS metagenome assembly OOBJ01 (sample SAMN06348145, study PRJEB24527) | human gut metagenome | biome: human gut; feature: ankylosing spondylitis patient; material: feces | host: Homo sapiens | place: China | collected 2015-10 | reverse complement strand
ATATGAAACTGTGTCAACGCTTTGTCGGCTATTCGTCTTCGTTGATGTTTGCATTGAACATCGTGTTGATGTTACTTCCGGAGTTTTTCTTTTTGCGTATATTTGTGTTATATACATTTTATATCGTATGGGAAGGGGCCGGCCCTTATATGCAGGTGGAGGAGAAGATACGCCTGAAGTTTGTCGGGACCGCGACCGGTCTGATTTTGCTGACGCCCTGGTTGATCGAGGTAATTCTTTCCATGCTGATGCCCGGTTTACGTTTTTGATAGGAGAATAAGATGAAAGAGAAGATTAGTAATAACATACAGATAAAGAACAAGCGGGCGACTTTCGATTATGAGTTGCTCGACACGTTTACGGCAGGGATCGTGCTGACCGGTACGGAGATCAAATCGATACGCTTGGGAAAGGCGAGTCTGGTTGATACGTTTTGTATTGTGGAGAAGGGGGAATTGTGGGTGAAGAATATGTATGTGGCAGAATATTTCTACGGGACATACAATAACCATACGGCTCGCCGTGACCGCAAGCTGTTGCTGACTAAAAAGGAATTGCGGAAGATTGAAAGCGCTGCCCGCAATAATGGCTTTACAATTATTCCGACACGTCTTTTTATTAATGATAAAGGACTGGCCAAAGTCGTTGTGGCTATTGCCAAAGGTAAGAAGGAATATGACAAACGCGACTCTATCAAGGAACGGGACGACCGCCGGGAGATGGATCGTGCATTTAAACGGTAACGAACCTTTATGGATAAAGAAATATTTTTGAATCTCCTGAAAGAACGCATTTTGATTCTGGACGGAGGAATGGGTACGATGGTCCAGGGATTTAAACTGACCGAGAAAGATTATCGCGGAAAACAGTTTGCCGATTGGATGAGCGACCTGAAAGGAAATAACGACCTGTTATGTATCACCCGGCCGGATGTGATCAAATCGATCCACCGTCAGTATCTGGATGCCGGTGCCGATATTTTTGCTACCAACACTTTCAATGCAAATGCTATCTCGATGGAGGATTACGGCATGCAAGGGCAGGTGAGAAATATCAATTTGGCTGCCGGAAAATTGGCGCGTGAGGTGGCCGATGGCTTTATGAAGGAACATCCGGATCGCACGATCTTTGTAGCTGGTTCTGTCGGCCCAACTAATAAGACTGCTTCGATGAGCCCTGACGTGAGCGATCCGGCTTACCGTGCTGTCACCTACTTGGATTTGTATAGTGCCTATAAAGAACAGGTAGACGCTTTGGTAGACGGGGGCGTGGATATCGTTTTGTTTGAGACGACTTTCGACACGCTGAATGTGAAAGCCGGACTGGAAGCCGCCGAGGCTGTGTTGAAGGAAAAAGGCAAGGATTTACCAATTATGCTTTCTCTGACGTTATCTGCCCAGGGAGGACGTACGTTTTCGGGGCAGACATTGCTTGCGTTTTTGGCTTCCGTGCAACATACCAATATTGTTAGTGTCGGTCTGAACTGCTCTTTCGGTGCTGCCGATATGAAGCCTTTTCTGGCTGAATTGGCAAAACATGCTCCCTATTATATAAGTGCTTATCCGAACGCCGGTCTGCCGAACAGTTTCGGTTCCTATGATGAGACGCCGGAAAAGATGGCTATTCATGTAAAATCTTTTATTGACGAAGGGCTGGTGAATATATTGGGAGGCTGTTGTGGTACGACGCCGGCCCATATTGCCAAATATCCCGAACTGGTGAAAGGGGCCAAGCCGCATGTACCGGCTCCGAGGCCCGATTGTCTTTGGTTGTCCGGTCTGGAGTTGCTGGAAGTAAAGCCGGAAAATAATTTCGTGAATGTCGGCGAACGATGCAATGTGGCTGGTTCACGTAAGTTCTTGCGCCTGATCAAGGAAGAAAATTATGAAGAGGCTTTGACAATTGCCCGCAAGCAGGTGGAAGACGGCGCGCAGGTGATCGATATCAATATGGATGAAGGAATGTTGGATGCCGTGAAGGAGATGACGACTTTCTTGAACTTGATCGCATCCGAACCTGATATTTCCCGTGTTCCCGTGATGATCGACTCTTCTAAATGGGAGGTGATCGAAAAAGGTTTGATGTGCGTGCAGGGTAAAAGTATTGTGAATTCGATTTCTTTGAAAGAAGGAGAAGAGGTTTTCCTGCAACATGCCGCTCGCATCAAACAGTTGGGTGCAGCTACGGTCGTAATGGCTTTTGATGAAAAGGGGCAGGCAGACACGTTTGAACGGAAGATCGAGGTTTGCGGACGTGCTTACCGTCTCCTCCGGGAGAAAGTCGATTTCGATCCGAACGGAATTATTTTCGATCCGAATGTGCTGGCTATCGCTACCGGTATGGAAGAACATAACGGGTACGGACTTGACTTTATCCGTGCCGTGGAATGGATCAAGAAGAACCTGCCGGGGGCGAAGGTGAGCGGCGGTGTCAGCAATCTTTCCTTCTCTTTCCGTGGAAATAATTATGTGCGGGAGGCCATGCATTCCGTATTCCTGTATCATGCGATTAACAAAGGCATGGACATGGGGATCGTGAACCCGTCGTCGTCCGTACTCTATGAAGATATAGAACCTGCTTTCCGTATGTTGTTGGAAGACGTCATTCTGGCATGCCGTCCGGAAGCAGCTGAAGAACTGATTGCATATGCCCAGAACCTGCATGTAAAAGCGCAGGAGGGAGAAGGTGAAAAGCAGGAAGTCTGGCGTGAATATCCGTTGAAGGAACGTCTGGAAAACGCTCTGATAAAAGGAGTCGGCGATCATTTGGAAGAAGATTTAAAGGAAGCCTTGAAGGAATATCCGCGTGCGGTGGATATTATCGACGGACCGCTGATGGGTGGGATGAATAAGGTAGGCGAATTGTTTGGTGCTGGAAAAATGTTCCTACCGCAGGTTGTCAAGACTGCCCGTACGATGAAAAAGGCAGTCGCCATCTTGCAACCGGCGATCGAGGCAGAAAAGGTCTCTTCCGATTCTGCTAAGGCAGGAAAGGTTCTGTTTGCGACAGTGAAAGGTGACGTGCATGACATTGGAAAGAATATTGTTTCGATCGTCCTGGCTTGCAATAATTATGAGGTGATCGATTTGGGAGTGATGGTTCCGGCAGACGTGATTGTAAAAAAGGCAATTGAAGAAAAGCCCGACCTGGTCTGTCTTTCCGGTCTGATCACGCCTTCTCTCGAAGAGATGGTGCATGTGACGGACGAGATGCAGAAAGCCGGCCTGAGCATTCCCATAATGGTGGGCGGCGCCACGACTTCGAAGTTGCATACGGCCATTAAGATCGCTCCGCATTATGACTATCCGGTCATTCATGTGCTGGACGCCTCGCAAAACCCGTTGATTGCGGCCAAACTGTTGAACCCGGATACGCGCGATGCTTATATCGCCCAGCTGAACAGTGAGTATGAAGCTCTGCGTGCCTCTGTGAATAAGAAAAAAGAGATACTGGTCCCGTTGGCGGAAGCCCGGACGAATCGTCCGGTGATCGATTGGGCTTCTTATAACCCGGTTGTCCCGGCTCGGAACGGGGTACAGGTGATTCCTTCTATTCCTTTGGAAGAAATAATTCCATATATTCATTGGACCTTCTTTTTTAGTGCCTGGAAACTGAATGGGCGTTTCTCGGAAATTGCGCAGATCCACGGCTGTGACGCTTGTCGTGCCGCCTGGCTGGCCGAATTCTCGGAAGCGGACCGGACGAAGGCGTCGGAGGCTATGCAGTTATACAAGGATGCTGTTAAGTTGTTGGATCGCTTGGTTGAGATGAAAGCCGAGTATTGCAAGGCGGTTTATGGTTTCTTCCCGGCAAATGGTGATGGGGATAATATCCGTGTGGGTGAAGTCTTGCTTCCAGTTTTGCGTCAACAGGCGAAAAAAGAGGAAGGAATCTATAAGTCGTTAGCCGATTATGTGATGCCAGTATCGGAAGGGCGTACGGATTATGTCGGCGCTTTCGTGGTGACGGCCGGTACCGGCGCCGAATCTCTGAAAGAACGGTTCGAGCAGGAGGGAGATACCTATAATTCCATGTTGTTGCAAACCTTGACCGATCGTTTGGCCGAGGCTACGGCCGAATATCTCCATGAAAAGGTCCGTAAGGAATATTGGGGATATGCTCCGGATGAATCGCTTTCCATCTCCGACCTGTATAAAGTGAAATATCAGGGAATACGTCCGGCTATCGGTTATCCTTCATTGCCGGACCAGCTTTTGAACTACACGTTGGATAAGTTGTTAAATATGTCACAGATCGGTGTCCGGTTGACGGAAAACGGCGCTATGTATCCGACGGCGACGGTGAGCGGCATTTATATTGCACATCCGGATTCCCAATATTTCATGATTGGTAATATTGATGAAGAACAGATGAAAGATTATGCCTGTCGCCGGAATCTGTCGGAAGCGGAAGTGAAGAAGTTATTGAATAAAAACATTTCAAATTGAAATATATACGCTGGATAGTCTTGTCTCTCCTTCTGGCCGGTATCTGGTGCGCCATGCGTTCGCCGGATATGGGAGAGGCGTATGCCCGGAATGTATATCCTTATATATCGGGTGCTTTGTCCTGTTTTTCTTCTCTATTTTCTTTTTCGATAGGTGATTGCCTGATATACGGTAGTATGGCCGGTTTGCTTGCTTATCTGGTTTATGCCATTGTGAAGAAACGTTCCTGGCGGGCGACAGCCGGACGGATGATCGAATATTTGTTGTGGATATATGTCTGGTTTTATCTGGCTTGGGGATTGAATTATTTCAGGAAAGACTTTTTTACACGGACGGAAATCCCGTATGCGGCTTATTCAGCCGACGCTTTTCGTTCGTTCTTATCCACTTATACAGATTCGTTGAATGCGTCCTTTGTGCCTGTCGAAAAAATAGATAAGGCCCTCGTCGCAGAGGAAGTGAAAAAGGAATATCATGAAATTGCCGGGCGTTTCTCTTTAGTCAGTCCTGCCGGGTATTTGCATCCGAAGCCGATGTTAATGCCCTTTTTGATGAGTGGAGTGGGGGTATTGGGGTATATGGGACCGTTTTTTACCGAATATAATCTGAACCCTGATCTGCTCCCGGTCCAGTATCCGTTTACTTATGCACATGAAATGGCGCATGTGTTAGGAATATCCAGCGAGGCGGAAGCGAATTTGTATGGTTTTCTCGTCTGTTCCCGTTCCGGAGTGCCGGAAATCCGGTTTTCGGCTTATTTTGCTTTGTTGCCTTATGTGTTGAGCAATGCCTACGGCTTATTGTCGGAAGAGGAGTTTAATGAATGGAAAGAGACGATCTCCCCCGAGGTAAAAGATCTTTACAACCGGAAAGTCGCTTACTGGGAGAATTTGTACAGCCCGTTTATAGGCGAGATCCAGAGTACCGTTTACAACTGGTTCTTGAAAGGAAACAACATTCCCTCCGGCCGGAAGAATTATTCGGAAGTGGTGGCATTATTGATGGCGCTGGGAAATACGTCCGGAGAGATTTGAGTCCTTGCTGTTTCCATATTGCCTAATTCGAATTAAATCACTACCTTTGCGGCAATTTTTGAGAAGATAGATAAATATAACGCATATGAGTAAGAAATTTGCCGAATACTCGAAACTTGACTTGTCGAACGTCAATAAAGAGGTGCTGAAGAAATGGCAGGATGGCGACATCTTCCATAAGAGTCTTGAAATCCGCGAAGGACATCCCTCGTTTGTCTTTTATGAAGGTCCTCCTTCTGCAAACGGTATGCCCGGTATTCACCATGTGATTGCCCGTTCGATTAAGGATATTTTCTGCCGTTATAAGACCATGAAAGGATATCTTGTCAACCGTAAGGCGGGATGGGATACACACGGACTTCCAGTAGAGCTGGGAGTTGAAAAAACATTGGGTATCACCAAGGAAGATATCGGCAAAAAGATCTCTGTGGCCGAATATAATGCCGCCTGCCGCCGTGACGTGATGAAGTTTACGAAGGAATGGACGGATCTGACACAGAAGATGGGATATTGGGTCGACCTTGAAAACCCGTATATCACTTACGACAATCGTTATATCGAAACATTGTGGTACTTGCTGAAGGAACTGTATAAGAAAGGTTTGCTTTACAAAGGGTACACGATCCAGCCGTATTCGCCGGCCGCCGGAACGGGGCTTAGCTCGCACGAGTTGAACCAGCCGGGGTGTTATCGCGACGTGAAGGATACGACTTGTACGGCTCAGTTCCGCATTCTCGATCCGAAACCGGAGATGGCGGGATTTGGCGAACCGTTCTTCTTGGCATGGACCACTACTCCGTGGACTTTGCCTTCCAACACGGCTCTTTGTGTGGGTCCAAATTTCACTTATGTGGCTGTTCAGACCTATAATCCATATACAGGTATGCCGATGACGGCTGTTTTGGCTAAGGACTTGTTGAATGTGTATTTCAATCCGAAAGCCGCCGATCTGGCTCTGACCGATTATAAACCGGGCGATAAACTGGTGCCGTTCAAAGTGGTCGGCGAATGGAAAGGACCGGAACTGGCCGGCATGCATTACGAGCAGCTGATCCCGTGGGTCAATCCGGGAGAAGGTGCTTTCCGGGTAATCACCGGCGACTATGTGACGGTGGAAGATGGTACGGGTATCGTACATATCGCTCCGACTTTCGGTGCGGATGACGACCGTGTGGCAAAAGCAAGCGGCGTACCTCCTTTGATGATGATCGACAAAGATGGGAACCGCCGTCCGATGGTCGATATGACAGGTAAATTCTATCTGCTGGAAGACCTCGATCCCGAGTATGTTCAGGAGCATATGAATGCGGCCGACTACGACCCGTGGCAGGGCAAGTTCGTGAAGAACGCTTATGATGCGACCAAAGGCGAAAAAGACGAAACGCTGGATGTTGAAATCTGCATGATGCTGAAAGCACAGAACCGTGTGTTCCGCATCGAGAAGCATGTGCACAACTATCCGCATTGTTGGCGTACGGACAAGCCTGTGTTGTACTATCCGCTGGATAGCTGGTTTATCCGCACGACCGCTTGCCGCGAACGGATGATTGAACTGAACAATACGATCAACTGGAAACCGCAGAGCACCGGCACGGGACGTTTCGGCAAATGGTTGGAAAACCTTCAGGACTGGAACCTGAGCCGTAGTCGCTACTGGGGAACGCCGTTGCCTATCTGGCGTACCGAAGACGGGGCGGAAGAAATCTGCATCGGTTCGGTTGAAGAACTGTACAATGAAATTGAGAAATCCGTAAAAGCCGGGCTGATGGAGTCCAACCCGTATAAGGAATTGAAATTCCAGCCGGGCGAATATACGAAGGAGAACTACGAAAAGATCGACCTGCACCGTCCGTATGTGGATGATGTGATTCTGGTTTCCGAAAGCGGTAAGCCGATGAAGCGCGAGACCGACCTGATCGACGTATGGTTCGATTCCGGCGCGATGCCTTATGCTCAGATTCATTATCCGTTCGAGAACAAGGAAATCTTCGACGACCGCAAGGTTTATCCGGCCGATTTCATCGCCGAAGGCGTCGACCAAACACGCGGATGGTTCTTCACTTTGCATGCGATTGCTACGATGGTATTCGACAGCGTTTCGTATAAAGCTGTCGTTTCGAACGGATTGGTATTGGACAAGAATGGCAACAAAATGTCCAAACGTCTGGGTAATGCCGTCGATCCGTTCGCCACGATTGAGCAGTACGGTTCCGATCCTTTGCGCTGGTACATGATTACGAACGCCTCTCCGTGGGATAACATCAAGTTTGATATCGACGGTATCGAAGAAGTTCGCCGCAAGTTCTTCGGTACATTATATAATACATATTCGTTCTTCGCCTTGTATGCGAATGTGGACGGTTTCGATTATTCCGAACCGGATGTGGATTGGAAAGAACGTCCCGAAATCGACCGTTGGATTCTGTCGTTGCTGAATTCGTTGGTAAAGGATGTGGATGGATTCCTGGATACATACGAACCGACCCGTGCCGGACGTGCGATCTCTGATTTCGTAAACGATAACCTGAGTAACTGGTATGTGCGCCTGAACCGCCGCCGTTTCTGGGGTGGAGGTATGACGACCGACAAGTTGTCCGCTTACCAGACTTTGTACACTTGTCTGGAAACGGTCGCCAAGTTGATGGCTCCGATCGCGCCGTTCTATGCAGACCGGTTGTTCTGTGACCTGATCGCCGCTACCGGACGCGAAAAGGTTGAATCTGTCCACCTGTCCGAATTCCCGGTTTGCAATGAGGCAATGATCGACAAGGACCTGGAAGAACGTATGCAGATGGCTCAGGATGTGTCTTCTATGGTGCTGGCTTTGCGCCGTAAGGTGAACATCAAGGTGCGTCAGCCGCTTCAAACCATCATGGTCCCGGTTGTGGATGCCCACCAGCAGGAAAGCATCGAAGCCGTGAAAGCGCTGATCTTGAACGAGGTCAATGTGAAGGAACTGAAGTTTGTCGATAATGCCGCCGGTATTTTGGTGAAGAAGATCAAGCCGGACTTCAAGAAGCTGGGTCCGCGTTACGGCAAGATCATGAAGGCATTGGCCGCCGCTATCCAGGCGATGAGCCAGGACGAAATCAATGCGTTCGAGAAAGCCGGAACATTCACGCTGACCTTCGAAGGACAGGAGGCGATGATCGAACGTGCAGACGTCGAAATCATCTCCGAAGACATACCGGGCTGGTTGGTTGCGAACGAAGGCCGCTTGACGGTGGCGCTGGATATCACCGTGACGGAAAACCTCCGCAAGGAAGGGCTGGCGCGTGAGTTGGTAAACCGTATCCAGAACCTGCGTAAGAGCAGCGGTTACGACATTACTGACAAAATATCCGTCACTGTCCTTTCGAACGATGGGATGGACGAGGCGATCAAGGACTTCAATTCCTATATCGCAAACCAGGTGTTGGCTGTATCAGTGGAAATTACGGATGTGATCAGCGACGCGACCGAGATGGATTTCGAAGACTTCAAGCTTTCGGTCCGGATCGAAAAAGCATAAATATTCAATGAATAATGAATAATTAATAATGAACAATGGAAGAATTGCTTATATTTGTGGGCAAGAGAAAAGGAAATCTTTCTCATTGTTGAATTATTCATTATTCATTCTTGATTGTTAATTATTAATTTAAATGAACCATGGCAGAAAAGACAAGATATTCGGATGCCGAACTCGAGGAGTTCCGCGCCATAATATTGGAAAAGCTGGAAAAGGCGAAAAAAGATTATGACCTGTTGAGATCCGGTGTCACCAATTCTGACGGCAATGATGTCGCCGATACATCTCCTACGTTTAAAGTATTGGAGGAAGGTGCTGCGACTTTATCGAAGGAAGAGGCCGGTCGTTTGGCACAACGCCAGATGAAGTTTATCCAGAACTTGCAGGCGGCATTGATCCGGATTGAGAATAAGACATACGGTATTTGCCGCGAGACCGGTAAATTGATCCCGAAAGAAAGATTACGTGCAGTACCTCACGCTACGTTGAGTATCGAAGCTAAACAGGGAGGTGCCAAGTAAATGAGATATTCCAAAGGTTGGGGAGCAGCGTTGATTGTGATGCTGCTCCTTATTCTTGACCAGGCTCTTAAAATATGGATTAAAACTCACATGCAGCTGCATGAGAGTATCGAAATTACTCCGTGGTTTTATTTGTACTTCACCGAGAATCCGGGAATGGCTTTCGGGATAGAAGTGATCGGTAAGTTGTTTTTATCGGTATTCCGTATTATAGCTGTCGGCTTTATCGGTTATTACCTGTATAAGCTGGTGAAACAGAATTATGCCTTTGGCTTTATCGCCTGTATCTCGTTGATCTTTGCAGGGGCTATTGGGAACATCATCGACTCTATATTCTATGGGGTGGTGTTCGATCATAGTTTTGGACAGGTAGCCTCATTTATGCCGGAGGGTGGAGGCTATGCCAGTTGGTTGCACGGGAAAGTGGTCGATATGTTCTATTTTCCTTTGATACAGACGGTGTTGCCCGAATGGATTCCGGTGTGGGGAGGAGAGGAGTTCATCTTTTTCCGTCCGATCTTTAACTTGGCCGATTCGGCGATTTGCGTAGGCGTCTTTTTGTTGTTGCTGTTCTACCGTCATACATTGTCGACAAGTCTCTCAAAAGAAAAATAAAAGAATTGATGCGGAACAGGCTGCATAGATATAGATATAATGTCGTTTTGTTGCTGGCAACCTGGTTGGTTGCCTGTAGCAAAGTACCGGATGACATTCTTTCGGAAAAGAAAATGCAAGCTGTACAGGTGGATATGCAATTGGCAGAAGCTATGATTAACTTGGACAGCAAGGCGTTTTCCGATAATGCCCGTAAGGAGGCTCTATATCAGTCCATCTTCCGCAAATACGATATCACACAAGCCGAGTACGACAGTTCGCTCATTTGGTATGGACGGCATCTGGATATTTATATGAAGGTGTATGACCGTGTGCTGGCCGATTTGAATAAACGGCAGAAAGCGTTAGGCGACGTACAGGCTTTGGCTGCACCTGTTTCCAAACAGGATTCGGTGGATATCTGGCCTCGTCGCACCTCTTTAAGATTGGAGCCCGATGCTCTGTTTAACGGTGTGACGTTCGACATCAAACCGGAAACGAACTATTCGTCCGGCAGCACGTTTGTGTTGGGGATGAATGTCTGGGGTATCAATAAAGGGATGGTCTATAAACCGGAAATACGCATAAGTGCTGATCAGGGCGATACGATCGTGACTGTCAATGACAAGGTGCTTCGTGATGGTTATCATGAAACCGTTTTGAAGACAGTTCCGACTAAACAGGTCAAACGTGTGTACGGTTATATCTTTATGAACAATGCCGATTCTTCCTACTACAAAGTTTATTTGGACAGCTTGAACCTTATGAAATATAATTACGGTCGTCTGACCGATATGGCAAAAGATTCGTCTGCCGTAAAAATATCCACAGCGGAATAAAAAGTGTTATGCGCCGGATCGCTTCTCATTATATCTATTGGAGACAGTTCTACCGGCTGCACTATGTCGAGTTGAATGATAACGGCGTATTGGCCGGAATTTTCCCTTTGGAAGGGGAAATTGCGGGTACGGAGTTCTATGACGGCATCTTGATCCTTGTACCTATTCCCGCGCTTGACGCAGGGGTGCAGGAGAACAAGCGGTGTCATCAGGATTCTTATTCTGACACATCTTTTGTAATTCCGAGTCAAGCGCGGGAACAGGGCACTTTTGACATGCTGCCGGGAGAACAGTTGGCAGATGCCTTGGAACGTCAAGGTTTTACAGGTATTGCTGAAGCGGGTTCGCCTGTTTGTGTACTGTTATTGGGCGGCATTCCCCTGGCAACGGCGAAATTCGGCGCAGATGACAGCCGTAGCGATGGCTACATTCAAAGACTCTGATGTTTCTCTTTCGGGTGGAAAGCTTGGAATATAAAGTTTTTGATTAATCAACTTTTCTATTTGCGGACGTATTCCGTTCCCTTCGTTCCCCATCACGATGATTCCGTTTGCCGACAATTCCTTTGTGTACATGTTTTCTCCGTCGAGGAATGTACCGAACAACGGAATTTGTCTTGCCGCCTGGGCTTTCAGGTAGTCTTCCAGTTCCGTGTAATGGACTTTTACATGTGCCAGTGCGCCCATTGTGGCCTGAAGACATCTGCGGTGTCGGGGCTGCAAACGATATGTTCGATGCCGAACCAGTCGGCAAGGCGTATGATGGTTCCGAGATTTCCAGGGTCCTGTATGCCGTCTAAAGCTAAAACGAGCGAGGTAGAAGGATCGGCTTCGTCGAGCGACCAGTCCGGGCGCTTGAACACGGCAAGTACATCCTGCGGGTTTTTCAAGAAACTGGCTTTACGGATGTCATCCCCTTCCGCTTCCAATAGTTCTTTCGCCGGAATGTTTCCCTGCATCGCCATCCAGGATGGTTTGGCGAGAATCAGTTCGCATTCGAAAGCAAACATCATGTCGGCAACCAGTTTGTTTCCTTCGGCAACGAATGCATTCAGTTCGTTCCGATATTTCTTCATTTCCAATGAATGGATGTACTTTACTTTCCCCTTGCTTAGCATCTTTACTCTTTTTATGCGGCAAAGGTAATTGGTTTTTACGATTTATGATTTATGATTTGTGATTTATGTGTCGTTGATAAATCATAAATCATAAATCATAAACCACATTTTATTTTTACATTTGCGTGCGTAAAAACTTGAATGATGAAGGGAATCCAAACACTATATTTCATTTGTTTCCTATTGTTGTTAATCTCCTGTAGCTCGACAAAATATGTAGGCGAAGGAGAATACCTGTTGGACAAAGTGGAGATTGTGTCGGATGGCAAGACTTATAAAAACAGCGATTTGAAGCCTTATTTGCGCCAGCAACCCAACTTTAAAGCATTCGGGCTGATGAAATGGCAGTTGTTTGTGTACGATTGGTCGGGCCGGAACGAGAAGAAATGGATCAATAAACAGCTTCGCCGGATGGGAGAGGCTCCCGTCATTCTGGATACGACGCTGGTAACGCAGTCGGTTGACGAGTTGAAACGTTTCTTTATCAATAAAGGATATATGAATGCCGAAGTCTCGGCTTCTATTGATACTTCACGAGTCAAAAAGGCTGTCGTGACCTATAGGATCGTCCCTAACACTCCTTACCGGATTCATAATTATTCGATGGATTTGAGCGATCCTAAGATCGATAGCATTGCTAAGCTCAAACCGCCTCACCGTTCCGTGCTGGCTTCGGCTTTTCGTACTTATTCCGACGATTATACTTCTCTGATAAAAGACAGTGCCTTGTTTGACCGCGATGTGCTGGACAAGGAGAGGCAACGCATTACGACTTTGCTTCGTCGGCGTGGTTATTATGCTTTCAACCGGGATTACCTGTCTTATATTGCCGATAGCTCTTTGAATCGGAATATCGTAGATTTGGATATGCTTCTGAAACCGTACCGTTTGCAGAAGCCTGACGGGACGGTGGTCGACACGTTACATCGTCAGTATTACATTAAAGACGTTTCGATTGTGACCGATTATGACCCGTTGACGTTAGAGGAAAACAACGCTATGCCTTACGATACGGTTCGAACTGACGGTATTGATATCCTATACGGCAAGAACGGCAGAAGTATCCGTCCGGGAGTCTTGCGCAAGAGCAATTATATCATGCCGGGACGCTTGTATAACGAGCGGACGGTGGAGCAGACCTATTCTTCGTTTGCCACGCTGCGTGCTTTGCGTAATGTAAATATCCGTTTTTCGGAGGTCGAAGAGAACGACACGATGAAGCTTAATTGTACGATCTTGACTTCTCCCGCAAAACTGCAAGGTTTTGGGGTCGATCTGGAAGGGACGAATTCGGCAGGGGATTTTGGATTTGCTTCCAGTTTGAGTTATCAGCACCGAAACTTGTTCAAGGGCTCGGAGGTTTTTTCTGCTAAAGTACGCGGTGCATACGAGGCGTTGACCGGCAGCCAGTCGGAAGGAAACAACTTTTGGGAATTCGGTGCGGAAGCATCTGTTTTGTTTCCCCGTTT
>OOBJ01001607.1_pt1 | contig 13535 bp, 7 predicted proteins | sample 1671331 | NCBI WGS metagenome assembly OOBJ01 (sample SAMN06348145, study PRJEB24527) | human gut metagenome | biome: human gut; feature: ankylosing spondylitis patient; material: feces | host: Homo sapiens | place: China | collected 2015-10 | reverse complement strand
TTCCACAGCCAACCTTCGAGATTGGTGCAGGTGCTTGGATCCTCGCTGGTGGTACACACCACAGTGCATTCTCTTACGACATCACTGCTGAGTACTGGGAGGACTTCTGCGAGATTCTGGGTATTGAGTTCGTCAACATCGACAAGAACACAACAATCAGCAGCTTCAAGCAGCAGCTCCGCAACAACGAGATTTACTATATGCTTAACAAGGCGTTGAGATAATTTAAGTGAAGAGTGAAGAACGAAGAGTGAAGAATTCGAATGATTTTCAAGACTTTACCCTTTGTTCTTTACATTAAAGAAAGAATCAATAATGAGCGCAAAAACTATTATAGAATCAGGTAAGGCCATCCTCGGTATTGAGTTTGGCTCTACCCGAATCAAGGCTGTCTTGATTGACACCGACAACAACCCTATCGCACAGGGTAGCTTTGAGTGGGAAAACCAGTTGGTTGATGGTCTCTGGACTTACAGCATCGACACTATCTGGAAAGGTTTGCAGGATTGTTATGCCGACCTCCGCAAGAACGTGAAGGCTGAGTACGACTGCGAAATCAAGCAGTTGGCTGCCATCGGTATTTCTGCGATGATGCACGGCTACATGGCTTTCGGTAAGGATGAGAACATTCTCGTTCCTTTCCGCACATGGCGTAACACCAATACAGCCAAGGCTGCAGCTGAACTTTCAGAGCTTTTCCACTTCAACATCCCATTGCGTTGGAGTATCTCTCACGTATATCAGGCTATCCTGAATGGTGAGGACCACATCAACAAGATTGACTTCCTGACCACGCTCGCCGGTTACATTCACTGGCAGTTGACAGGCAAGAAGGTTTTGGGCGTAGGCGACGCATCAGGTATGCTCCCTATCGATTCCAACACCAACAACTACGATGCAGAGATGGTGGCTAAGTTCGATAAGCTCATCGAGCCTAAGAACCTGGGCTGGAAGATTCTCGACATTCTCCCTGAGGTCTTGAACGCAGGCGAAGACGCTGGCGCCCTGACCGAGGAAGGTGCTAAGAAGCTTGACCCATCAGGCACTCTCCAGGCTGGTGTTCCTCTCTGTCCTCCAGAGGGTGATGCTGGCACAGGTATGGTGGCTACCAACGCTGTCCGTCAGCGCACCGGTAACGTAAGTGCAGGTACTTCTTCTTTCTCTATGATCGTGTTGGAGAAAGCCTTGAGCCAACCTTACGAAGTCATTGATATGGTGACAACTCCAGACGGTAGTCCTGTTGCCATGGTTCACTGCAACAACTGTACTTCTGACCTCAATGCATGGGTTGGTTTGTTCAAGCAGTACCAGGAGTTGCTCGGTGTACCTGTGGATATGAACGAGATATTCGGCAAACTCTACAACCACGCTCTCGAAGGCGATGCTGATTGCGGTGGTTTGATTGCTTACAACTATATCTCTGGTGAGCCTGTAACCGGTTTGGCAGAAGGTCGCCCAATGTTCGTACGTTCAGCCAACGACCACTTTAACCTCGCCAACTTCATGCGTGCCAACCTCTATGCTTCAGTAGCTGTATTGAAGATTGGTAACGATGTATTGTTCAAGGACGAGAAGGTACAGGTAGACCGCATCACCGGTCATGGCGGTTTGTTCAAGACCAAGGGTGTAGGTCAGCGCATCCTCGCTGCAGCCATCAACTCCCCTATCTCTGTGATGGAGACAGCAGGCGAAGGTGGTGCATGGGGTATTGCCCTGCTCGCAGGCTACCTCGTAAACAATGCCGAGAAGCTGAGCCTGGCTGATTACCTCGACAAGAAAGTATTTGCCGGCAATACTGGTGTTGAAATCGCGCCTACTGCAGAAGACGTAGCTGGTTTCGACAAGTATATTGAGACCTACAAGGCAGGTCTTGCCATTGAAAAGGCAGCTGTTGAGAACAAAAACTAACAAAATATCAATACGTTTGTGGGGAATCAGTCTCCACAAACGTATTCTTATAAAAGAACAACAAAAATAAAACTTATAAGATAATGAAGAAACTTTTCGCAACCACATTGCTTTCTGCAGCAGTTGCATTCACCGCACAGGCTCAGAATGTAACCGGAACAATTCATGCCAACCAAGGCAAGCAGAAAATTAATAAAGAGATTTACGGACAGTTTGCCGAGCATCTCGGTAGCTGCATCTATGGTGGACTCTGGGTAGGTCCTGATTCCAAGATTCCTAACACACAAGGTTACCGTAACGACGTGCTCCAAGCTCTCAAGGACTTGAAAGTGCCTGTATTAAGATGGCCTGGAGGATGTTTCGCAGACGAGTATCACTGGATGGACGGAATCGGCCCACGTGAAAATCGTCCTAAGATGCAGAACAACAACTGGGGTGGAACCATCGAAGACAATTCCTTCGGTACTCACGAGTTCCTGAATCTCTGCGAAATGTTGGGTTGCGAGCCTTACATCAGCGGAAACGTGGGTTCGGGAACCGTTGAGGAACTTGCCAAGTGGGTAGAATACATGACCAGCGACGGCGATACACCTATGGCTAAGCTCCGCCGACAGAACGGTCGCGACAAGGCTTGGAAGGTAAAGTATCTCGGTGTGGGTAATGAGAGCTGGGGCTGCGGTGGCAACATGCGCCCAGAATACTACTCTGACCTCTTCCGCCGTTACTCTGTTTATTGCCGCAACTATGATGGCAACGAACTCTACAAGATTGCTTCCGGAGCCAGCGACTATGATTACAACTGGACCAAGGTGCTGATGGACCGTGTTGGTCATCGTGCCAACGGAATCTCCTTACATTATTATACAGTAACCGGCTGGGAAGGCAGCAAGGGTTCGGCTACCAAGTTCGACAACGACGATTACTACTGGACCATGGGCAAGTGCCTCGGCATTGAGGATGTCATCAAGAAGCACGAAGCCATCATGGACAAGGCTGACCCAAAGAAGCAGATTGGTCTGCTCGTTGATGAATGGGGAACCTGGTGGGATGAGGAACCAGGAACCATCAAGGGCCACCTCTATCAGCAGAACTCCATGCGCGATGCTTTCGTGGCAGCCCTCTCGCTCAATGTCTTCCATCGTCATGCTGACCGCATCAAGATGGCAAACATCGCTCAGGTGGTCAACGTGCTCCAGTCTATGATTCTCACCGACACCAAGGGAACCGGTCACATGGTTCTGACTCCTACCTATCATGTTTTCAACATGTACAAGGACTTCCAGGAGGCTACCTATCTCCCAATGGACGTGAAGTGCGACTCTATGGACGTTCGTGGCGACAGCCATGCGAAGGACGGCAGAAAGATTCCTCTGGTTTCTACATCTGCTGCCAAGAAGGCAGACGGAACCATCGTGGTTTCTCTTGCAAATGTAAGTCTTGACAAGGCTCAGGAAGTTGAGTTCAAACTGGATGGCGCAGCTGCTCCAAAGGCTGTAAACGGACAGATTCTTTCTTGCAAGAAGGTGACCGACTATAATGATTTTGAGCACCCTGAGGTAGTGAAGCCTGCCGTGTTCAAGGATGCAAAAGTCAAGAAAAATACCCTCAAGGTTAAAATTCCTGCAAAATCTATCGTAGTTTTGAAAATAAAATAGTATATTTGTAGGGTAAAATCTAAATTTCATCAGCTCTTTTCATATAAGGAGCTGATGAACAAACAGTTCGACATTCTGAAACAGAATTGTCAAAGGAATATTTCAGCAGAAAATAATCAATAATAACAAAATAAAGTAATTTGTGTTATGAACGACATTAAAGTAATGAATCATGCAGCAGATAATATCCGTATCTTGGCTGCTTCAATGGTAGAAAAGGCAAACTCTGGTCACCCAGGTGGTGCTATGGGTGGTTCTGACTTCATCAACGTGCTCTTCTCTGAGTACCTGGTTTATGATCCATCTGATCCAACATGGACAGGTCGTGACCGCTTCTTCCTCGACCCAGGTCACATGAGCCCTATGCTCTATGCTGGTTTGGCTTTGCGTGGTTTCTTCTCAATGGAAGACCTCAAGCAGTTCCGCCAGTGGGGTTCTGTAACTCCAGGTCACCCAGAGCTCGACCTTGAGCGTGGTATTGAAAACTCATCTGGTCCTCTCGGTCAGGGTCACGCCCTCGCAGCTGGTGCAGCTGTTGCAGAGAAGTTCCTCGAGGCTCGTCTAGGTTCTACTATGATGCAGCACAAGATCTACGCATACATTTCTGATGGTGCTGTAGAGGAGGAGATCTCTCAGGGTGTTGGTCGTATCGCTGGTAACCTCGGTTTGAACAACCTTATCATGTTCTACGATTCCAACGACATCCAGCTCTCTACAGAGTGTGGCGTTGTAATGAACGAGGATACAGAGATGAAGTACAAGGCTTGGGGCTGGAATGTCATCAAGATCAACGGTAACGACGTGGCTCAGATTCGTGAGGCTCTCGATGCTGCCCAGAAGGAGCAGGATCGCCCAACCCTCATCATCGGTAAGACTGTAATGGGTAAGGGTGCCCTCCGCGCAGACGGCACAAGCTACGAGGCTTGCATCAACACTCACGGTGCTCCTCTCGGTGGTGACGCATACGTAAATACTATCAAGCACCTCGGTGGAGATCCTGAGAACGCATTCGTTATCTTCGACGATGTAAAGGAAATCTACGCTAAGCGTGCTGAGGAGTTGAAGAAGATCGTAGCTGAGCGCAAGGCTGCAGAGGCTGAGTGGCGCAAGGCTAACCCAGAGAAGGCTGCCCAGATGGATGAGTGGTTCAGCGGCAAGGCTCCTAAGGTAGACTGGAGCAAGGTTGAGCAGAAGGCTGGTTCAGCTACTCGTGCTGCTTCTGCTGCTTGTCTCGGTGTTTTGGCAGAGCAGGTTCCTAACATGATCTGTGCATCTGCTGACCTTTCTAACTCAGATAAGACAGATGGTTTCTTGAAGAAGACCAAGAGCATCGTTCGTGGTGATTTCTCAGGTGCTTTCTTCCAGGCAGGTGTTGCTGAGTTGACTATGGCAGATATGTGTATCGGTATGATGCTCCACGGTGGTGTGGTTGCAGCAATGGGTACATTCTTCGTATTCTCTGATTATATGAAGCCAGCTGTACGTCTCGCAGCCCTGATGCAGGTTCCAGTGAAGTTCATCTGGACTCACGATGCATTCCGCGTTGGTGAGGACGGACCTACTCACGAGCCAGTTGAGCAGGAGGCACAGATCCGCTTGATGGAGAAGTTGAAGAACCACGCAGGTAAGGACAGCGTCCGCGTATTCCGTCCAGCTGATGCTGACGAGACTACCGTTTGCTGGAAGCTCGCTATGGAGAACGTTGAGACTCCAACAGCTTTGATTTTCTCTCGCCAGGGCATCGCTAAGTTGCCAGAGGGAACAGATTACGAGCAGGCAGCCAAGGGTGCTTACATCGTAGCAGGCAGCGATGAGAATCCAGACGTTATCCTGGTAGCTAGCGGTTCTGAGGTTTCTACATTGGAGGCTGGTTGCGAGGCTTTGCGTGCTGACGGTATCAAGGTTCGCGTGGTAAGTGCTCCATCTGAAGGCTTGTTCCGCGGTCAGAGCAAGGAATATCAGGAGAGCGTATTGCCAAAGAACGCTAAGATCTTCGGTATGACTGCCGGTCTTCCTGTAACTCTCGAGGGTCTCGTAGGCGCTAATGGTAAGGTTTGGGGTATGGAGAGCTTCGGTTTCTCAGCTCCTTACAAGGTACTTGATGAGAAGCTCGGTTACACAGGCGAGAATGTTTACAAGCAGGTAAAGGCTTTCTTGGCTGAAGCATAAAGTTAAGTGAAGAGTGAAGAACGAAGAGTGAAGAATTCAATAGTTTTTATTTTCGGATAATCTTTTGAATCATCTTCAGCTATTCGCTCTTCACTCTCCTTTTCATATTTATCAGGAGGGTTGTGTTTCATGTAAGATGAATACAGAATCTTATCCCTTTAATATTTTATTAACCTGGTGAAGCGATGAAGCTGGTATGCGAGAGAAAAAGGATTTGAATTCTTCACTCTTCACTCTTCGTTCTTCACTTAAAAAACTTAAGTATTATGGAAGTAAAGACAGTTGGTATTGCATGCGACCATGCAGGTTTTCCATTGAAGCAGTTTGTTTTGGAATATTTGGAAAAGAAGGGTTATCCTGTAAAGGATTACGGTACTTATAGCGATGCTAGTGTAGACTATCCAGACTTTGGTCACGCTCTTGCTGAAGGCATTGAGAGCGGTGAGGTTTATCCTGGTATTGGTATTTGTGGCAGTGGTGAAGGTATTGCCATGACATTGAACAAGCATCAAGGTGTGCGTGCCGGTTTGGCATGGTGCAAGGAGATTGCTCATCTTGTTCGTCAGCATAATGATGCCAATGTTTTGGTTCTTCCTGGCCGTTTCGTTGACAACAAGACCGCTGAGACTATTCTCGACGAGTTCTTCAGCACCACATTCGAAGGTGGTCGTCATGAGCGCCGCGTTAAGAAAATCCCTGTTCAGCACTAATCCCAGTCTGGACTGAAAGGATTTTTAAAAAAGGTTTTCAAAAAAATATCGCCCTGAAATGAAACTCAACTCATTTCAGGGCGATTTGTATATATGGGGTAATTTAAAGCTTCTGCCCTTTACCTTTCCCTTCGGCCGGTGACCGTTGGTTCTGGGCGTGTGGGCTTTTTATTTTATTCCGTTACAAGAGTGAACTCAGCTCCGGAAGCATAGTCCTGACCCCTCTGTTCATTCAATGCACGCAAACGTACGTAGCGCGCCTTGACCGGCTTTCCGAACATGACCTTCTGCAGCTTGGCGGTCTTCTCGAAACTGCCCTTTGCAACAGGCTCACCCCAATTCTTGTTGTCGTTGCTTACATAGATTTCGTAATCCTTGATGCAACCATTCAGCGAACCGTCCTGACGTGCCAGGTAAGTGAAGCCCTTGATTACCTTCTGCTTACCAGCATCGAAGTCTACCCAGTGAGGATACTTCGCCAAGGTGATGGAATACATCGTGTGCCAGATAGTTGAAGGGTCACCGTCTACCAGATAAGAAGCGTCGCCCTCATCAGGCTCCTGGCTGGAAGCAAAGACAATCTGCAAACCGGTGTTCTGCTGGTTCTGCTTCATCTGCTGCATGATGTCCTTCACCATCTTTCTGCCCGTAGCTGAAACCTTTACGAGATTTGGAAGCTCTGACTTCACGGCTGGACGGATGATGAATCCGAAGGTGGTTGGAGTGCTGCGAACCTGGTCAGGAGTCAAAGGACCACCCTGTCCGCAACTTGCGCCACCCAGACCGGTAACCTTTGCATCCAGGTGCAGATGGGTTCCGCTGCTCTTTGGCAACTGATAAGGATGAGCAGCCAAGGTCAATTCCTGCTGACTCCAAGGGAGAGCCGAAGCCGACATGGTGCTGTCGGAGATGAACACCACGCCCTGCTGCTGACTGTTGGTAACTGCGCACCAGCGAACCTCCTCGCGGTTGCCCTGTGCCTGAGGCTTAGGAAGCATAATGCCCTGCTCAGCCACCGGACTGTGGTACCAACCGATAAACTGGCTGGTTTTGCGGTCGTTATAGTTGTTCACTGGTCCACGACCGTAGTAATCATACTGGTTCAGCTCGCTTGGCAATACCATCGAGTAACCGATGCGAGGCAGGATTACCTTAGAGCGGTTGGCTCCGATGGCGCTCTGCATTTCGATGGAACCGTCCTTGTAGATGGTGTAGATCTGACGGGAAGTGAACTTCAGATCAGCATCTGTCAGGGCGCGCTTGTTCTTCTCGAAATTGTAGCAAGACTCTGGGTCGCGGTCACGGTTGCCATAGTTCACGTCGCAGCCTTCCTTGTCCTGGCTCTCCACGGTGAAGTCGAGCTTGTAGGTTCCATCCTTTTTGTTAGGAGTGCAGGTCCAGCTCTTCACCACGTGCTGCAGGTCATAGAGTCCGTTCTTGAACCATGCGTTGTGGTAACCGATTCCGGCATCATTGTCTGTAGGCGCACGGTAAGCATCCAGCTGAGGGCCATTGCCATCCTTGATGATTATCTGGTTGCCGTACCTCAGGCTGTAGATGGCTCCGGTGTTCAGGTCGAAAGCCACCTGGAAGTTCTCGCCCGTGATGTTGGCACGTTTCGCAGCCTTGTCCAGCTGATATTTCATCGCCTTTCCGTTCTTGGCAACTGCAGCGATAGAAGGTGCGGCAACATCAGCTCCCTTCACTCTCAGCTGCTCTTCCATCTGTACATAACCCTTCTTGGCCCAAGGCATGTCCTTGCCCAGGAGGAACTGGACGGTCACGAAGTACTCGCTGTTAGCATCCAGACTTGCATAATCGTAAGGCAAGGTGTAGATTCCCTTCTCGCGAGGCCCCACGATGTTCTTGGCGCCCTGCAATGGCTGGTTCTTCTTCACGCAGACTCCGTCCTTATAGAGCGACCATACTATCTGATAGTTCTTCAGAGGCTCGAAGTAGTTCTTGTTGAAGATTTCAATCTGTCCCTGCTTCATGTCGATTGCCTTGACGCCCACATTCTGGTAAACCTTCTTCACCTCGAAATACTGAGCCTTTGGAGTGAGGTCAGGACGCATGATTCCGTTCATACAGAACATTCCGTCGTTTGGCTTGTTGTCCTTTCCGAAGTCGCCTCCGTAAGCCCAGTAGGTCTTGCCGGTAGCAGGATCCTGCTTGTCCAGAGCCTGGTCCACCCAGTCCCAGATGGCGCCACCCATGAAGAAGTTGGTGCTCTCGATAGCGTCCCAGTAGTCGATGAGGTTTCCGCAGGCATTTCCCATGGAATGCGCATATTCTGAGATGTGGAACGGATACTTTAGTTTGTACTTGCCCTGAACAGCTCCCTGCACCCATGCGATGGATGGATACTGGTTGGAACCCATGTCCACGATATCGTTGTTGCGCTCATACTGAACCGGGCGACTGGTGTCGTAAGCCTTGATGGCATTGTAGCAGTCCACGAAGGTCTTGCCCGGACCAGCCTCGTTACCCAGACTCCAGATCACCACGGAAGGATGATTGACTGTAGCGTGAACCATCTCCATGTTTCTTGCGATGTGGGCGTTGCGGAACTCAGGAACATGAGACAGACTCTGCTTGCCATAGTAATACTCATGGCTTTCCACGTTAGCCTCGTCCTCCAGGTAGATTCCGTACTTGTCGCAGAGATAATACCAGTAAGGAGCATCAGGATAGTGGCAGTTGCGCACGTGGTTGATGTTGCCACGCTTCATCAGGAATATCTCATGCTCCATCTGTTCGCGGCTCACGGTGTGGCCTGCCTTAACATTGTTCTCATGACGGTTCACACCCTTCAGCTTGATAGGCTGACCGTTCAGATAATAGTATCTTCCCGCCAGTCCGAACTCGTCCTTTTCTGCCGGAGTTTCCTTGATTTCCACCTTTCTGAAACCAACGAAGGTAGAGAAAGTCTGCACGGTTCTGCCCTTTCCGTCCTTCAGTTCGCCCACCAGCGTGTAGCGATGAGGCGCTTCTGCACTCCAGAGGCTCACCTTGTTGGCAGCATCCAGCGTAGCTTCGAGTTCGATTTCTCCCTTTGCGTTCAGCTTGCCTGCGAGCTTAGCCGATGCGGTTACACCGCTGAGCAGGGTGTTCTCATCAGAATAAAGACGGTTGGCATAGAGCGAATACTGGATAGTGTAGCCCTTGATAGCCTTCTTCGAGAGGTTCTGCAGCTGCGCCGTGATATGCAGTTTGGCGTGGGTGTAGGTATCATCCAGGTCTGGAATCGCCTTGATATCGCTAATCTGCACCTGGGGTTTGGCGGTGAGCGCCACGGTGCGGAAGATGCCTGGCAGTCGGAACATGTCCTGGCTTTCGAGGAACGAACCGTCAGAATGGCGGTAAACCTCTACTGCCACCGTATTCTCTTCACCCTCCTTATTTAAATAAGGTGTAATATTGAATTCAGCCAGATTTCGGGAGTTCTTCGAGAATCCTACGTATTTGCCGTTGATGTAGAGATAGAAGAAGGAATCCACTCCGTCGAAGTTGAGATAGATTTCCTGTCCTTTCCAGTCGGCTGGCACAGAGAAGGTTCTGCGATAGGACCCCACCTCGTTGCGGTTACGGTAGGTCATCCAGTCTTTTGGCGGTGTACGCATCACTCCACCCTTCCAGTCGTTCATCGGCTGCCAGGAGTGCTGGAAGATGACGCGCTGGTTGGAGTAAAGCGGATCTCCGTACTTGTTCTTTCCGTCTCTCTGCAGTCCAGCCATGTTCCAGTTCATCGGCACCTTGATGTCGTCCCATTTCGAAACGTCATAGTCTGTACGGAAAAAGTCCTTTGGCCGTTCATCAGGATTCGGCGCCCAATGGAATTTCCACATTCCATCGAGTGATTTCCAATAGGAACTGTTTTCCGGCAATACCTTTCTCGCCTCGTCAATATTTCTGAACGAGAAGAACCAGGCATGTGGCTGTAGTTTGTTAACTGCCACGGAATCAGGACTTTGCCATTCCCATCCCGTTGGTGCTTCCTGCTGCTGGTAGAAATATCCACCCAGTACGTCGCCTGCCCAGGCAGGAGAGCAGCACAGTATTCCAGCGAATAGTATTAAATGAGTTCTTTTCATTTGTTGATTTTTGTATTAAGTTTTTCCAAGTTAGAAAGTTTCCCCCATCGCCTGTATAAATCATGGCAATACGCCCTGAAAAGCCTCATGTTTAGCAATACGCCCTGAAAGGGCAGAAGCCCCTAGCCCAGGGCAACGCCCTGGGTATACGGGCATTCAATAAAAACGCCCTGTAAGGGCAAAAGCTTTTTAAATCGTCTGGCCTTTGAAGCTTTTGCCCTTACAGGGCGACAGGCTTGCGACCATAATTAACCCAGGGCGCTGCCCTGGGCTAGGAGCTTCTGCCCTTTCAGGGCGTGTGGGGAAAAAAAAGCATTATTCTTTTTAATTTTCCCCACGCACCAATGACCATTGGCTCAGGGCGTGTGGGGAAAAATGCGAAAGTTCTATAATCCTTATTTCTTGGCAACCATTGCCTTCTTGGCTGCAACTACCGCTTTCTTGTACTTGGCTGTTGCGCTCTTCACAGCCTTCGCATTGTTTGCCTTCTTGGCAGCAGCTACGGCGTCGTAGAGCTTCCACAGATTATACTTGGCTGTTGCAGCCTTCTGAGCCTTGGTGTAAGCAGCGGCAGCTGCCTCGGTAGCAGCCTCGTCCTCAGGAGAAGCATACTGGTGCTTGTAACCCTGCACCTTGTTCCAGAAACCACGGGTGAAGTCTGGGAAGGCTACGGGTGCACAGTTGTTGTCCATAGAGATGGCTCCCAACTCTGCCAGTGAGCACCACTCAGCCAGGTCGTAAACGTCCATATCCAATGGCAAACCGTTCTGCAGACAGTAAACCAATCGAGAATCCATGATGAAGTCCATACCGCCGTGACCCATCTGACGGCCCAGCTCACCATACTTCTTCAGGATAGGATGATAATACTTCTTCACCAACGCTTCCTTCTGCTCCTTGTTCAGGAATCCGTGAGCATTGAGGTTGTCCATCTGAGGAGCACCTGTACCCTTCAAAGCATCACCAGAGAGAGCAAACTCCTCGGTAGGATACTTGGTAGCATAACCCTTGGTTCCGGTCAACTTGAACAATCGGTTGTATGGCTGAGGAGTCATCACGTTGTGCTGAATCTCCACTACCTTACCCTTGGCTGTACGCATCAAGGTAGTAGTGTGGTCGCCATTGCGGAACTCCTTGCACTCCTTGCCGCTCTTCTTTGAAACCCAGTCCTTGCCGACGAATGATTCCGTATCCATTGCAACCAATGTAGTAAAACGGTCGCCACGGTGGATGTTCAGACACTGAGCCACAGGACCCAAGCCGTGAGTAGGATAAACGTCACCACGGTTCTCCATGTTGTACTTCATGCGCCAGTGCAGATTGTCCTTGTCATTGTCATTAGGATCCTGCCAGTAAGCATTCCAGAAGTCCTCCAGGCAGTGGATGTAAGCACCCTCAGCACGGATGATGTTTCCGAAAACACCGTCCTGCGCCATAGCCAGGGCGTTCATCTCATAATAGTCATAGCAGCAGTTCTCCAGAATGAAGCAATGCTGACGTGTCTTCTCGCTGAGGTCAATCAGGCTCCAGCACTGTTCCAGGTTCATTGCACTAGGCACCTCGATGGCAGTATGCTTGCCGTTCTCCATCGCCATCTTAGCCACTGGGAAATGGTGATTCCAGTCGGCAGCGATGTAAACCAGGTCGATGTCCTTGCGCTTGCACAACTCCTCGTAGCCCTTGGCTCCGCTGTAGATGTCGGCAGGCTTCAATCCCTCCTTGCGGAGATACTCCTGAGATTTCTCAGCTCTAGCCTCCTCATAATCACAAAGTGCAACGATTTCTACACCAGGAATGTGGCAGAAACGCATCACCGCCCATGGACCACGCATTCCCAGACCCACAAAGCCCACACGTACCGTCTGCAACTTTGGAGCCTTCAAGCCTAATACGTTCTCCTGTCCAGCAGGACGCTCAGGTGTGTCAACTACGATTGTACCCTTGTCCCAATGCCATTTAGTACTTGGTGACAAAGACTGTGCGCCAGCTGTCAGAGAGAATGCAGCCAAAGACGCAATCAAAAAACTCTTAATTTTCATCCCTAAATTCTGCGACACAGTTAGTTAGCAATATTATTATATTAGGTTTCGGAGCATCTGAAAGCCCCAGTTTATCATCTCAGATATTCCGTCTGTCTTTGTGTCGCATTAAGAGACAAGGCAAAAATCTGAATGACAGTACAAAGTTACAAATAATTTCTGAAACCACAAACTTTTTTTATAGATTTTTTATGAATTAAGAGGTGATAAAGCAATTATTTTAAAAATGTAGACGTTTATAAAGCAGACCAACCGGTCGAAGATGGAAGGGCAAAAGCTTTATAAAAAACGAGTTTTTAAGAAATAGTTGAAAAAAAATTTGGTAGTTCCAAGAAAAAGTATTACCTTTGCAGCCGCAAACAAGAAAAAGGACTAAGGAAAATGGTTCCGTAGCTCAGTTGGATTAGAGCAACAGCCTTCTAAGCTGTGGGTCTTGGGTTCGAACCCCAACGGAATCACTCAGTTTTAGTTTTTTTAGAAGACTCTGTGAAGAGTCATGGTTGTTATGATACAGTCGTAAGTTTAATTACTTGCGGCTGTATTTTTTTATAAACAACTTCTGGAACATTTACTCGCACTCAACGGCCGAAGGAAAAGGACGTATGGTGCCTAAAGGGTTATTCAGTATTCAGTTATTCAGTTTTTTTCGCGATAGTTACCCATTTTGTAGTTATAAATTGTAAGTAATTATTTTATATTATATATATATTTATATATATATAATATACTATATATACAGAGAATGGTAACAACAGCAAAAAAAACTGAATAACTGAATACTGAATAAGTTTCCCGAAAACGGTTATTACTTTGTAATATGCTGATTTATATGACAAAACATTGTTTTCCATACCGCAAAACATAGAGATGCGCCCCATAAAACATAGAGTTAGGATTTTTAACACAAAGCTCTAAAGCAGCCAAAGGAGAATAAGAGAGGTTGGAACGTAAACAGTTGGG
>OOBJ01001593.1_pt1 | contig 13600 bp, 10 predicted proteins | sample 1671331 | NCBI WGS metagenome assembly OOBJ01 (sample SAMN06348145, study PRJEB24527) | human gut metagenome | biome: human gut; feature: ankylosing spondylitis patient; material: feces | host: Homo sapiens | place: China | collected 2015-10 | reverse complement strand
AGAACTGCCGTGAACAGTTGGCGCATAGTGCGCCGAGCGATTTGAACCGCTTGCGTGACGAAGTGATAGGAATGAACATCTTCAATTCCGTGTTTGTCGACTGTACGGCCAGTTCCGATGTGGCCGGGCTGTATCAGGAATTTCTGGAGCATAACATCTCCGTGGTGGCGGCCAATAAGGCTGCGGCCTCTTCCGATTACGCCACTTATCAGAAACTGAAATCCACAGCCCGTCAGCGCGGGGTGAAGTTCCTGTTCGAGACGAATGTGGGAGCCGGCCTGCCCATTATCCGTACCATGAACGATTTGCTGAACAGCGGGGATAAGATTTTGAAGATAGAAGCTGTATTGAGCGGTACGTTGAATTTCATATTCAACAAGATTTCGGCCGACGTTCCGTTTAGCGAGACCGTGCGGCTGGCCAAGGAAGAAGGATATAGCGAGCCCGATCCCCGTGTGGATTTGAGCGGAAAAGATGTCATCCGCAAGTTGGTGATTTTGGCGCGTGAAGCCGGTTACCATATCGAACAGTCCGACGTGGAGAAGCACCTGTTCGTGCCCGATTCGTTTTTCCGGGGTACATTGGATGAATTTTGGAAGAACCTGCCTTCCCTGGATGCCGATTTCGAGCGGCGGCGTAAGGTATTGGAGAGCGAAGGAAAACGTTGGCGTTTTGTTTCCCGTTACGAGAACGGCAAAGCCAGTGTGGAACTGTGTGAGGTAGGACGTGAACATCCGTTCTACACCCTCGAAGGTTCCAATAACATTATCTTGCTGACGACTGAACGCTATAAGGAGTATCCCATGCAGATTCAGGGATACGGAGCCGGGGCCGGAGTGACGGCGGCCGGTGTTTTTGCCGACATCATGAGTATTGCCAACGTATGACATATATATAATTAAGGTAAGGAGATAAAGATGAAGCATATTATTATACTGGGCGACGGCATGGCCGATTGGAAAGTTCCGGCCTTGGGCGACAAGACGCTGTTGCAATATGCCCATACGCCTAATATGGATTGGATAGCCCGCATGGGACGCAACGGATTGTTGCAGACCGTGCCGGAGGGATTTCATCCCGGTAGCGAAGTGGCCAATTCTTCCATTTTGGGTTACGATCAGCACAAGGTGTATGAAGGGCGCGGGCCGCTCGAAGCAGCCAGTATCGGAGTCGAACTGGCCGATGACGATTTGGCGTTGCGTTGTAATCTGATTTGCATTGAAGAAGGTAAGATAAAAAACCATTCTTGCGGACGGTTGGAGACGGAAGAGGCGGATGTGCTGATTCGTTTCTTGCAAGAGAAGTTAGGTAACGAGCGTATACATTTCTATACGGGTGTGCAGTACCGCCATTTATTGGTCATCAAAGGAGGGAACAAGCATCTGCATTGCACTCCTCCGCACGACGTGCCGGGTACGCCTTTCCGTGACTGTATGGTGAAGGCCGAAGTACCCGAAGCCCAGGAAACCGCAGACTTGCTGAATCGCCTGATTCTGGAGTCTCAGAGGTTGTTGGCCGACCACCCGTTGAATCTCCGCCGGATGAAGGAAGGCCGCGATGCGGCCAACAGTATTTGGCCGTGGGGCGGCGGCAACCGTCCGGCCATGGTTCCGTTGACGGAGACTTATCCTCAAATCAAAAAGGGTGCGGTCATTACCGCCGTAGACCTCATACGGGGTATCGGACGTTATGCCGGTTTGCAGGTCATAGATGTGGAAGGGGCTACCGGTTTGTACGATACGAATTACGAAGGCAAGGCCCAAGCGGCGATAGAAGCCTTGAAAGACGGTGATTTCGTGTATCTGCATGTGGAGGCGAGCGATGAAGCCGGTCATGACGGAAACGTGGAATTGAAGTTGCAGACGATAGAGAATCTGGACCGCCGTGCCATCGGACCGATTTTGGAAGCCGTGAAAGATTGGGAAGAACCGGTGGCCATCGCCGTGTTACCCGACCATCCTACGCCTTGTGCCCACCGTACGCATACGCCCGACCCTATACCGTTTGCCATTTACTATTCCGGCATAGAGCCGGACAGCGTACAGACGTTCGATGAGGACGCAGCTAAAGCCGGAAGCTACGGGTTGCTTCGGGGCGATGAGTTTATTCGTGAATTTATGAAACATTAATCGACCATACTTTATGAAATATTATAGTACGAACGGTAAGGCCGACCGCGCTACGCTTCACGAAGCCGTAGTGAAAGGCCTGGCGAGTGACAAAGGTTTGTTTATGCCCGAGGTCATCCGGCATCTTCCGGAGTCGTTCTTCGACGAGATACAGGACCTTTCTTTTCAAGAAGTGGCCTACCGCGTGGCGGACGCTTTCTTCGGAGAGGACGTGCCGGCCGATACGTTGAAGCAAATCGTGTACGACACGTTGAGTTTCGACTGTCCGGTGGTGAAAGTTACGGAGAACATTTATTCCTTGGAACTTTTCCACGGTCCCACGTTGGCCTTTAAAGACGTGGGAGCGCGTTTCATGGCTCGCCTTTTGGGATACTTCATCAAACAAGAAGGGTGTAATCAGGTGAATGTGTTGGTGGCTACTTCCGGTGACACGGGGAGTGCCGTGGCCAACGGTTTTCTGGGTGTGGAAGGTATCCACGTGTATGTACTCTATCCGAAAGGCAAGGTGAGTGCCATCCAGGAATGCCAGTTTACGACGTTGGGGCAGAACATTACCGCCCTCGAAGTGGACGGCGTGTTCGACGATTGTCAGGCTTTGGTGAAAAACGCTTTCATGGATGAGGAGCTGAACCGTCACATGAAACTGACTTCGGCCAATTCCATCAACGTGGCCCGTTTCCTGCCGCAGGCATTTTACTATTTCTACGCTTACGCCCAGATGAAGAAGCTCGGTAAGGCCGACCAACTGGTGGTATGCGTGCCGAGCGGAAACTTCGGAAACATCACGGCCGGATTGTTCGGCAAGGTGATGGGTTTGCCGGTGAAGCGTTTCATTGCAGCCAACAATGCCAACGACATTTTCTACAATTATTTGCAGACGGGAGAATACCATCCCCGTGCGTCGGTGCAGACCATCGCCAATGCCATGGATGTGGGCGACCCCAGTAATTTTGCCCGTATTTACGATTTATACAAGGGAAGCCACGCGGCCATTACGGCTGAAATCAGCGGGGCGACTTATACCGACGCGCAGATTGCCGAGACCGTGAAGACTTGTTATGAAACGAATGGTTACTTGCTCGACCCGCATGGAGCTTGCGGCTTCCGTGCTTTGAGCGAGGGGCTGCGTGAGGGTGAGTGCGGTGTGTTCCTCGAAACGGCACATCCGGCCAAGTTCCAGACCACGGTGGAGAATATCATCGGCGGTCCGGTGGACATACCTGAAAAGTTGGCCGCCTTCATGAAAGGGGAGAAGAAGAGCATCCCGATGGGCAAGGATTTTGCCGGATTCAAGGCATACTTGATGAAACAATAGTTTTATCGTTTGTTGAAAACATCGCGTCCCTGTATGGCCTGACGTTTCCCCGGAAACGTGCAATGACATACAGGGACGCGATGCTTTATGTTTGCACCGTGTTACCGCACGAATTTCAGTGTGTGGGTGGTATCGGAGGCCGTCACGATACGCAACAGATAGATTCCATTGCGCAACTGCCCGGCGGCAATACGGTAGTTTCCGTCCGCGCTTTCAGGCTTGTCGGAAGAGAGGAGCCGTTGTCCCCGGCTGTCGTAGAGGTCGGCACGTGCCACCTTTCTGCCATAGCGGAAGCGGATGTCCGTTTCTCCCGGGGCGGAGCAATAGACAGGAGCGTCAGCCGTTTGTGCGGCCATGCCTTGTATCGCCGAAGGTTCGGTAATCTCGAAATAGGTAGTTTGTGCTATTTCGGTGCCGTTATGACTCGCCACGATGAAACGGTAGGTGCTCGGCTGGAGGGTAGCCTTGAATTGCAATTCAAAGTGCATGGTTTTTTCTTTTGTTGCCGTGACTTGCAAGGTTTGGTATTGCAGTTGGGTGCCCGGTTCTTTCGGCCAAATTCCGATTATGAAGAGGTCTGTATACATATCGCCGCTGTGGCCTTCGATGTCGATGCTTCCCTTGTAGGTCATGGTCTCGCCTTGTTCGTACGATGCCTTGTCGAGTCCACCTGTCAGGTTGAAGCCTTCGGCCAAGTCGGCTTCCTCGATGTCTATTGTCATGAGGGGGCTTATGGTGTGAAACTCATAGCCTTTGAGGGTAGCCGCCTGTAAGCCGTACCGTCCTTTTTTCACTGTGGGCAATGTCCGTGTGGCAGTGAACGTAGTGTCACCGAGAGCCGGCAGGCAAAAGCTTCCCATGGGAAGATACTCCAAAACTTCGTCTGTTTCAATGTCTGTTATCAGGGCATATATGTCGTTGTAGAACTCATAGTTTTTTTCCTTGTTCCGTATCTCCACCTTGAATTTCGCATTGCAGCCGCTGTAAAGCTTGTCGATTGGTGTGATTTCCACTTCGGTTTGGTGTCCATAGGCGTGCCATTTGCAAGAGCCGTCCTGAAATACCTTGAGATAAAATTCTTTTGTGGTACTAGGGCTTTTCCGTATCTCTTTCCATTCTTCTTGTCCGGCTTGGCGTGCGGCCGGGTATATCCGGTATGTTCCAGGTGACAATGCCGATGTATTGAATCTGCTGAAGGTTAAATGCTCTATGGATTCTTGCGCCGGTAGTTCATTTTCTGTCTTGTAAGAGGCAGAGAATGGTTGTGACGTGCCGTCCTTTTCAGCCATGAGGATGATTTCCCCGTTGAATGCGTAGCCGGAGTTAATGATTCCGTCCATGCAGAAGAGCCCGTTTTCATATTCGGCATCGGTTATGTATAAATGGCAGGACGGTATCGGGGTGTCGGTTCGCGGCATCAGGTGTACTATCATGCGTTGGAGGAATGCATATCCTCCTCCTTCCCCTCCTCCGGCACCAAGAGTTTGTGGATTAAGGGAGTGCAACTCGAAATATCCGTTGCTGCTTCCTCCCCATCCCCAATTCACGTGCATGAGGTCGTCGCTGTCATAGCCGTCTATGACAAAGGCATGGCCGAGATTTACGGCGTCTTGTCCGTTATATTGCACGGGTCGTTTGGCCGAAAGTTCCATTTTGATGAGTGTCATCCATTCTTCTGAGGAATAGAACGACCTATATGCAAAATAAGCAGAGGGGTCATAACCCAAATACTCTACCATGCCTTGCATGATGTCTTCGCCGGTGCTGTTCGATGTCGTGGAATAGTCCATTGTTGATGCTACTCCGCAGGCTTTCATCAGTGTGGCCACGGCATCGGCTTGTGCCTCGTTGTATTCGCCATCGTTGTAGTCAGGCAGCATGTTATCCCAGTCGAAGGTGGTATTGCCGAAATCGAATTCCACGGGGAATTGGTGGGTCTCCGTGGTATAGGAATAGCTGCCTGTGCCGCGTTCCGGGTATTTATAGTAGCGCATGATCATTGCGGCGGCCGTTGCACCACAGCCCGTTACCGTCAGTTCACCGTTGAGTTCGGGACAGAATTTGTTGTAGGGCGTGCCTTGGTTGTAGTTGATGTCACCAAGCAAGGGAGCGATGGCTTCGGGGAACGATGTGTCTTCCTGTTTCAGGCTGAACGTCTGTCGCCCGTCGGGTGCTTCTCCTGTTTGGCGGATATGCTCGGCCTGCGCGGCATATGCGTCGAGCAAGGCTTTGAGTCCGGCAGGCATGTCCCCGGTGCGGAATGTGCCTTCGGTGGAGTAACCGAGTATGTCGGCCATGCGGTCGTCCCCGGAGACGATAACGAAAGCTTCCGAGCCTTGGTTATAGGCGTACCATGCCGGTTGTGCCGTGCCGAGGCCGCGTTTCAAGGGGGAGGTCTCGGACGTGGCTGCCAAGGTAAGCGGTGCGGCGGCACGTGTGGCGGTCACACGTTTGGCGGCGAGGAACTCCTCTGCTATTTGCCGTGCCTGCGCTTCCTTGCGGGGCTCGGCTGAGGCTTGTGTACCGATAAGGGCGACCGCAAGCCAAAGGAGGTAACGATGTTTCATTGTATATAAATTGTTATGGTTTGTGATTTATCTGACGGTATTCGCCGTGTAGTCGCGGACGAGGTAGATGCCGCTGCCGTCACCGGTGTCGAATGCACTCAGCCAGAGTTGGGTGTGCTCGTCCTGTAATTTGCAGTAGAGGCGGAGGGTACCTGCTTGGAGTTTTTGTCCTATCTCGTTATTCCAATTCTCATCGTTCCAGTCTTCTTCGGCTATCGGGGTATGGAGGTCAGGAGTCGATGCGTCGTCATAATACTCGGTCTCTACTTCCATATTGAATCTTCTTTGGGCATAGGTGCGCAGGACATAGAAATCCCTGGCGTATGTCTTTACGTCTGTATTGGAATAGATTTCATATTCCGTGATTTTCGACAGAACGTCGTTGCTGAATATGAAGGCGCGGTTGATGGTGGAGAAGGAACTGAAGGACAACTTGTCCGCAAATGTACCCAAATAAGTGCCGGGTTGCGACGTGCTTTCCGTGAGCCTGGGATAGACCATCAGCGTAGTGGCGAGGTCGTCGTCCCAAAAACTGCTGAAGATGTCGCAGGAGATGACTGTGTAGTCCAGCGTGCTGCTCATGTCTTTGTAAAAGTTGCCTTCCGCATCAGGGCCGATGAACGAGTAACGGGCGTTGAACGATAAACTGTATTATCCCGGTTCTTCGGGTGCGGTGAAGCTGAAATAGGCCGTGCCGTTTTCTTCCTTTTCCGAAGGATAGTTCAGCACTCCCCATGTGTAAGTCGCTTCGCTGATGTTCTGCCCGCCTGTGGGGAGGGCGATGGAGGCCGTCAGAGGTTGGCCGGGACGCACTTGATCTTTGCCGGTGTTCAGGCTGATGGTGCCGATCTTTGCCGGTGCCACGCCGTGCCGGGTAGCATCTTCTTCACTGCAGGCACTGAAAGCCAATGCGGCGCAACAGGCTATTATATTAATAATGTGTATGGCGGCAGATTATTTCCATCCTTCGCGCCGTATTTTTTCGTTCAGTTCCGTCACGATATCCTTGTAGTCGGCACGGCGGCCGCAGGCGCGTATCTCCGTGAGCGGGTATTTGTCCACGATGCGTTCCATCATTTCCTCGCGACTGGGAGGTGCGGCCAGCCGGATATATTCCTCGTAGGTATAAGAGAGGAAAGCCACGGTGGGGCCAATCCCCCGGTTGTCCAACCAATAGCCTCCTTCGAGCGGAGTAGGCAAGGCGGGCTTGCCGCCCCGTTGCAGGTCTATGGGATCGGGATAGGACACAATACGGGTGCGTTCTTCGTTCATCAGTACGGGCACTAACTTGGAGTAGTCCTTTTTCATTTTATAGATGTATACCACAGGTGACGACACGCCTGCTTGGTCCGTGGCGGTGACGTTTATGGTGCCCGTCGGCCGGTGAGTGGCGGAAGCCGCGTCAACCCGTCCCGTTTCATGCCGGCTTTCCGAGGAGGAATGGCAGGCTGCGAGCAAGGCCGTTCCGGCCATCAAGGCGCAGATGCCGCTGTGTCTTTTGGGAAATTTCTGTTTCATCAGGTGTTTTGGGATTGAAAGTAGAATAATCATCCTACAAATATAAGGATTTATCCTTGCGAAGTAAAATATAATGAAATAAAAAGCAGGGAAAGAAAACAATAAACTGCTGATTACTGACATTTTGTCGTTTTCTGTGCCAATAATGTCAGTTGAAAAAAAGAGTGGGTGCTAAAAAGGATTGCACAATTTTAAAATCAGTCCGTATGGGCTTAAAAAGGTTTTCAAAAGTTTAATCCCGGACGGTCCGATGAGGGTATGGAGTTTCCGGGTACGGGGTTTGTATTTTATTCAAGCGGACGGGGCAACCGAAAGGAAGGCCGTCCGGAAAGAAAAAATGAATGTATAACTTAAAAGATAGGAGATGAAGATTATGTCACCGATTAGAAAGTACAATGGTCAGAATTGGTTACCGAGTTTGTTTAACGACTTTTTCGACAATGAATGGATGGGCAAGGTAAGTGCCACGGCACCGGCTATCAACGTGATAGAAAGTGATGCAGACTATAAAGTGGAAGTAGCCGCCCCGGGTATGACGAAAGAAGATTTTACCATTCATTTGGGCGAAGACGGAGAACTGGTCATCTCGATGGAGAAAAAGAACGAGGTGAAAGAGGAAGACAAGAAGAACAAACGCTATTTGCGTCGTGAGTTTTCTTACGCCAAGTTCCAGCAGGCTCTCGTTTTGCCGGATGACGTGGAGAAAGACAAGATCAGTGCAAACGTGAGTGACGGAGTATTGAACATTACGCTTCCGAAACGCACTCCGGAAGAGAAAGCAAAAGTGAACCGTGTGATTGAAATACAGTAAGTAGTTCTTTTCGCGTCCGTAAGCGTTTGATGATATGGAGGTTGTCCTTGGTAAGACAAGGGCAACCTTTTTTTGTGTTTCCGGGACAGGCAAATGGCGCTCCACGTCTATGTTTGTCAAACTTCCGGAAGGCAGACACGTAGGGACGGAAGGGGCGATTTCGTTCGGCTGAGAACGGAAAATCGTTTGGCTGAGAATGAAAAATCGTTTGCCGCAGATTGAGAAATCAATCTCAGCAGATTGATTTTGTATTTGCAAGGCGTTGATTCATAACGTGGTGCAGTTTTTTGCAGGAAAATGCGGATTGTCAGATAAAAAGATTCATTTTTATTATCACGGATTTCGCCTTAACTTTGCGGCATAATCATTCATGATTTGTCCATGAGAAAATTACATCCTTTCATGTTGGCTGGTACGGGGAGCGACGTGGGCAAGAGCGTACTGGCAGCGGCTTTGTGCCGCATTCTCCGGCAAGACGGTTACCGTCCGGCTCCGTTCAAGGCACAGAACATGTCGCTCAATTCGTACGCCACTCCCGAAGGGTTTGAGATAGGGCGGGCGCAGGCCGTGCAGGCCGAAGCGGCCGGCATACCGTGCCGTACGGACATGAATCCCGTGCTGCTCAAACCGAATTCCGACCATACGTCGCAAGTGGTGCTCAACGGGCGGCCCGTGGGCAACAGTTCGGCTTACGACTACTTCCGCCGGGGCGGACGCGAGGAGCTGCGGGCGGCGGTGTGTGCGGCGTTCGATCGGCTCGCCATCTGCTACAATCCCATCGTGATGGAGGGGGCCGGCAGCATCGCCGAAATCAACCTACGGGACCGCGACATCGTGAATATGCCCATGGCCCGCCATGCTGGGGCCGACGTGTTTTTGGTGGCGGACATTGACCGGGGCGGGGTTTTCGCTTCGGCTTACGGTTCCATCATGTTGCAGACGCCTGAAGACCGTCGACGGATAAAAGGCATCATCGTCAACAAATTCAGGGGCGACCGCCGGTTGTTCGACGACGGCGTGCGGATGATGGAGGAAGTGTGCGGCGTGCCGGTACTTGGGGTGATACCTTATTTCCACGACATACAGATTGAGGAGGAGGATTCCGTGGAACTGGAACAGAAGAACGACCGTGCCGCAGCGGGACGGGTGAACGTGGCCGTGGTGAAGTTGCTCCACTTGTCGAACTTCACGGATTTCGATCGCTTGGAACGTGACGGCAGGGTGCACCTGTATTACACCGACCGGGCGGATGAGTTGCAGAAGGCAGATGTCATCGTGTTGCCCGGCAGTAAGAGCACGTTGGACGACCTGCGCGAACTGAAACGCAACGGCTTGGCCGAGGCTGTGGTACAGGCCGCCCGGAGCGGCAAGACCGTCATGGGGATTTGCGGAGGCTATCAGATGATGGGCACGGAGGTAGCCGACCCCGACGGGGTGGAAGGCACACCGGCACGCTTGTCCGGTCTGGGGCTATTGCCCGTGCATACGGTCATCGGCCGGGAGAAAGTGACCCGTCAGGTGGAGTTCCGTTTTCGCGGTTCCGGAACGCTGTGCCGGGGGTATGAAATCCACATGGGCAGGACGGTGGCCGACGAGGCGAGGCAATCCTTCGTCCCCTTGAACCGGTTGGCGGACGGGACAGCCGACGGGTGTTGCGTCCACGACCGTTGCATGGGGACTTACATCCATGGCATTCTGGACAACCCTTCTGTCTTGGATTTCCTTTTGGCTCCTTATACGGAGGGGGCGGCCTGCGGGATCACGGAGGACTATGCAGATTACAAAGAAAGGCAATACGACCTTTTGGCTGCCCATGTGCGGCGGAATTTGGATATGGAGAGGTTCTATCGTATCTTGTTGTCAGAGGAGGTAGAGTAAAACGCCCGTCAGGTTCATCAGGATTTCCGCACGCCGGTTGACAGCCACGGCCTGTTGCATGTCGGTCGTGGTGAGCGGGCGCAGGCGGTTTCCGATGTACGGTTTGAAACAATACTCGCCGAAGTAGTGGTGCGGCCCGCCGAAGCGGCAGTCCAGTATACCGGCCAACGCCGCTTCGGGGTAACCGGAGTTCGGACTGGCGTGCATCCGTCCGTAGCGGCGGATGAAGCGCAGTTCTTCTTTCAGGTTGCGGGCGCTTTTGCCTTGCCGGAAGGGGATGCACGCGGCCACCGCCATTAACAGGGCGGTGAGACGGGCGGGGAGGTAGTTGGCGGCATCGTCTATCCGGGCGGCTGCGCAGCCGAAGTCCTTGAACCGTTCGGTGCGGTAGCCGAGCATGGAATCCATGGTGTTAATCATTTTATAAGTCAGCATTCCTGGGATGCCGAGCAGGTAGAGCCAGAATAACGGGGCGATGACACCGTCACTCAGATTTTCCGCCAAAGTTTCCAGGGCGGCGGTGCGTATTTCCTGGTCGCTGAGGCGGCTTGTATCCCGTCCCACGATACGGCTCACTTGCCGCCTTCCTTCTTCCAAAGAACGGTCGGCGGCGCGGAACACCCTGCGCACTTCCCGGATGAGCGTCGTGCCTGCCAGACAGTAAAAGATAAGTATGCCCGTCACAAGATAATACAAGTAAGTTCCCCCGGCTTCCCATTGCAGGCAAGCCGTCCATAAGGCGGCCAAGGCGAGATGGGCGGATAGGAAGAGGGTGCAGAGCGTGGCGATGGTCCAGAAAGTCCCTTTGGCACGCCGGTGGTCTCCGTGGTTGGCCTTCCGCTCAAAAAAACTGATCCAGCGGCCGAAAGCCACTATGGGGTGCGGCAACCGGGCGGGGTCTCCGGCGCAGAGGTCCAGCCCCCATCCGATAAGTAAAGGAATAATGCTGTGCATGGGCGTGGTTATATGGAAAACATCCACTCTCCGATGGCGGAGAGCAGGCGGTCATCTTCTTCGGGAGATTGTACGGCTATGCGGAAGTACCGTTCGTCTAATCCTTCAAAATTACCGGCATCGCGGATGAGCATGCCGTGCGTTTCGGCCAAGTAGTCTTTCAGTGCCGAGGCCTTGCCCATCCGCAGCCGGGCCAACAGGAAGTGGGTTTCCCCCGGCCAAACTTCGGCTATGCGCAGGGCTTCCAACTGTCCGGCCACGCGTACCCGCTCTTCTAATAGGGATTGCAAGTCGATGCGGAAGTCTTTTTCGTGCTCCGTCAGGAAGAGGGCGGCTTCCAATGCCAACGTGTTGACCGACCACGGCATTTTGTTCTGCCGGATACGTGCCGTCCATTCCTGCCGGGCGGTCAGGTAGCCGACGCGCAATCCCGGGATGCCGAAACGTTTCGTCAGGGAATGGAGCAATATGACGTTGGACAGTGCGGCGGCTTCATGCGGAGAGAACAACATGCGTGTGGTGAAATCCTCATAACTTTGGTCGATGACGAACAAGACGTCCGGATGCTGCGCGGCCAGCCGTTTCATCTCGTCGTGGGGAAAGACGGCTCCGGTCGGGTTGTTCGGATTACAGATCCACACAATGTCCGCATCCTCCGGCAGATGATCGGTGGTATAGATGGACCGTACCTGATGGCCGTGCAGGCGGCAGGCATCTGCGTATTCCGAAAACGTGGGGGACAGGATGCAGGAACGCCGTCCGGAAAAAGTCTGCGCAATCAGATAGATGGCTTCCGTGGCTCCGCTCGTCAGGCAGATCGATTCCGCGCTTATCCCCATCGCCCGAGCCAGTTGGCTTTCTACGGCATGCGGCGACGGTTCGGGATAGGAACGTACTTGTTCCCAACAGTTTTCCAGATGCCGAAATAAGGGAGCAAGCGATGTATGGTGATATACATTGCTGCTGAAGTTCAGGGTTATCTTGCGGTCGTACCGGTATGAGTCGTCTCCGTGTCCGTTGAGCATGGTGATATAGGGTTGGTTTGATGCCGCAAAGTTATAAAAAAGGTACTGATTTACTTTTATAAAAAACGGAAACATGCCGTTTGTGGCGTGTTTCCGTTGATATTCTTCTCGTAAGATGTCTGTTTAGAAATTGAAACCTAAGCGAGCGGAGAAGATACCGCATTTTGTCTTTTCTGCAATTTCGTTGAAATCGAGAGCATATCCGATTCCTACATTAAACTTGTTGATGTCGAGAGTGGCACCGATTTGCCAGCCGAACTGTACGCGGTTCCATGTGCCGTCCTCGCCTACGTCGTCTTTATCGAAGTTATTGTAATCTTCGTCCCATTCGTAATCGCTGGCATCTACATATTGAGAAAATTCCGACGGGATGCTGACTTCCATTTTGTCATTTGATTTAGACATCAGGTTTACTCTCAAATAAAAACCGGTGTAGGGTTTCAATGCCAATTTATCGTTGATATTGATTTTGTAAACAACGTTGAGAGGGATAGTTAAACCTAACGTTGTGGTAGACCATTTGTTTTCGGCGCTGATGGTATAACCGTAAATCGTTTCGCTGTCACTTTCGCTGTCGCTGTAACGTGCGAAGTTAATGCCGGCACCGGTTTCGAAGAACAACGGCAGTTTCTTTGCGATACTGAACGACTGTACATACCCCAATGAAAAACCGTTCATGTCTTGTGATGGAGCGTCGTCAATGTCAATGTTAACGAACGTACGGTCGTAAGAGAAACGTAAGCCTTTCCAGGGGGTGTTGTCCGAGGATGATGACGATGAACCGCCGCCGTTCATGAATTGTGCGAAAGACATTGTAGAGCAACCTAACAACATCGCGGTCAATAAACACTTAAACTTTTTCATAATCTCTAAATTTTGAAATGAATAAATCTATGATTTAACACTAATAATTGAACGTCATACGCCAAATGTTGGCTTTGGCCTCTTTGTTGCCGCGCTGGGATACGAAGTAGATGTAGCGTCCGTCTTTGCTCCACACGGGGCTGAGGTCGGCTGCGGCATGGTAGGTGAGTTGGGCGAATCCGGTTCCGTCTAAACGCGATACGAACAAGTCGGTATTGTAATAAGAAAAAGAACCGGTTTCTATTTTACTGCTTCCCACGAACAACAGCCATTGCCCGTCCGGTGAGATGGAAGGAGAGGTGAAGTCGCGATCGGGTTGCGAGACGATACACTCTTCCACGCCCGTTTCGTAGTTGACCTTCCATATCTCGCTGTGTCCCGCAGCATTGGGGCGCACGCAGATGAATGCCGGTTCGCCTTTGACGGGGTAAGGGTTCAGTCCTTGGGAGTAGTTGGCTAAAAAGTTGTTCTGCATGTCGTGGCTCCAAATGCTGATGCTTTTGTTTTCCTGTCGGGCAAAGAATATCAATTTCATGTCT
>OOBJ01001579.1_pt1 | contig 13684 bp, 10 predicted proteins | sample 1671331 | NCBI WGS metagenome assembly OOBJ01 (sample SAMN06348145, study PRJEB24527) | human gut metagenome | biome: human gut; feature: ankylosing spondylitis patient; material: feces | host: Homo sapiens | place: China | collected 2015-10 | reverse complement strand
GCTGTGCTTGTCGGTATTCTGTCAGGCGTTTTAACAAGCCTTACAACAATTATGATTTTGGCATTTATTTTTAAACTTTCGCACAAAGAATATGTAACGATGCTTCCTAAATCTATCACTACCGCTATAGGAATAGGAGTCAGTGAAGAACTTGGAGGATATGTTACAATTACTGTTGCGGTCATTATTTTAACCGGAGTTCTCGGCAATATTTTAGCAGAAGGAATTTGTAAGCTGTTTAAAATCAATCATCCAATCGCAAAGGGTATTGCAATAGGCACTGCTTCTCACGCAATAGGAACGGCTAAGGCTATGGAACTCGGCGAGATTGAGGGCGCAATGAGCAGTCTTTCAATCGCAGTATCAGGTATACTTACGGTAGTCGGTTCAATAGGTTTTGCAAAAATCATATAAAAAAATCCCAAGATTTTTTGTCTTGGGATTTTTTGTATTTGGGGGAGGGAAATCGTAGGGGCGACCACTGGTCGCCCGCTACTCAAACACATATTTTCTTTTAATGTTAATCTAATGCGTCTGATACGGCGTCGCCTGCTTTGTCAACTGCGCCGCCTACACCGTCGGCAACGTTATTTGCGCCCTTGCCGATGTCGTCACCGACCTTGTCAGCCTTTTCTCCCGCCTTGCTGACTGCACTGCTTGCTTCGCTTTCTGCTTTATCCATCGTATTTGTATCGCTTACGGTGGTTTGGCTTGAAGGGAGAGTGGTTGTTGTTATATCGTTTTTGTCATTTGCACATCCCATAAATACCGTTGCAATAACGGCAATTGCTATTGCTATGATTAATATTTTACTGTTCATAATGAAAACTTCCTTTCGCTTTTATTATTATCGCTTTTGTTTTGTTTATTCATTTATTTTGTCAGCGTTCCGCCGTCGGAATAAAGAAGAAGCATAATATTTTCCTCATATCCCTTGTCGGCATTGATATAAATTAAAACTTCTTCTTTTGTGTCGTTGCTTTTGCATCTAAACTCGTAGCAATTTACTTCGTTTCCGCTTTCCTTTGGTATGACGCATCTTTTGCTATTTATAACTTTAAGATTTTTTGATAATTTGCTTTGCGCTTGCTCTTTTGTAAGCTTGCAGTTAAAGGCTTTTCTCTTTATGTGGTTTGTTAAATATCCTTGTGCTTCAAGCGATACGATTTTACCGTTATCCATTGAAACTCCGACCTTGATTAAATCGGAATAATAAGTGACTTCATCTTTTTTATAAGCAAAATTTATTACGCAAACATTGTTGTTAATTGCATAATATGTGTTTGCCATATTTTTGTAGCCGATATTTTTAAGATAGCTTTGGGCAAGATTTATTGCATTGTCCTTGTCGATTGAAAAACGGTTGATTTTGCCGCCGTAAAGCACATAGGCAACATAGCCTCCGCTTTTTGTTATTCCTGCTGTTTTTTGAGAGTAGGTGAAGGTGTAGCACGGCATATTGCCTTCATCTTCGCCCGAATAGATTGCTTCGCTGATGTTACAGCCGAGTGCCCTTGCCGCAATTTCTCTTGCGTTTTCACGGCTTATATGCTCGGCGTTTTTTAAAAGCTGAGATTTACGGTTTAAAACTGCGTCGGCAAACGGACCGTCATAAAGGAGAGTAGGGTAGTCCTTGAAAACTTTTGACGTTGCCGAAAAACTGTTTGAAAGGGAAGATACGTTGACGTTTTTTGCCTTTAAATCGTCTGTGTCAATGTCTGCGCCGTTATTTGCTATTGTTGCCATATTGCTGACGGATTCGTTTAACTTTTGCGCATAATTTAAAAGTTTGTTAAGATTTTGGTGCTCTTCGGTGCTTATTGTTTGGCTTGAAGCAATTTTGTTTGCGATATATGATGCATAGTCGCTTGATTGGGTTATGAATTTATATGTTGAGCCTAAATTCATTTGCTCAATCGGAAGCCTTGAAAGCGCATCTTTCGCCTGCGAACATTCGGCATATAAATCCTTGCTTATATCCATAAGCATTTTGTCGGAATTTGAATAAATTGATTTAGTTAAATTTGTTTCTATCGAGTCGAGATTTTCCGAAAGTTCATTAAGGCTTTGCTGATAATTTAATTCAAGCTGCGCTTTGTATGAATTTGCTGTTGTCATATTGATTATTGCCCTGCTTGAAAGTAACAGCGCAAAAGCAATGGCATATGAAAACAGTCTTATATAACCTCTTTTTGTCATTTCAATTACCTCCGTTTTATATTTTTGCCTTATTTTTCAAAAACATTCAAAAAAATGTTTTATTGTTATATTATTTGTGCTATAATGACAATTAATTGTAATTAATATGGAGTAGTAGAATTATGGCAAAGGCAGAAGGAAAAAAGAGAATAGTTGTTAAGGTGGGCACATCAACCTTAACTCATAAAACCGGCAAAACAAATATTGCAAGGCTTGCAAAACTTGCGTCGGTGCTTTCTGATTTAAAAAATGAGGGGCACGAGATAGTTCTTGTTTCAAGCGCTATTGCAGTCGGCTGGTCAAAGCTTGGACTGAGCGAAAAACCGAAAACCGTTCAGGGCTTGCAGGCTTCTGCGGCAGTAGGGCAGTGTGAGCTTATGTTTCTTTATGATAAGCTTTTCTCGGAATATACGGTTACGGTAAGTCAGCTTCTTTTCTCTGCCGATACTCTTCAAAATCATGAGGAAAAGGAACATTTGGTTGATACATTTAATCAACTTCTTGATTACGGCGCATTGCCGATTATTAACGAAAACGACTCGGTTTATATTGAGGAGCTTTTAAACGGTGATAATGACTGTTTAAGTGCAATGGTTGCTACTCTTATAAATGCAGATTTGCTAATTATGCTTACCGATACTCACGGTCTTTACGATTCAAACCCTAATGAAAACGAAAATGCGAAATTGATAAATGTTGTTGACGAGATTAATGATGATATTTATTCAATAGCCGGCGGCGCAAGCGAAAAGGGTACGGGCGGTTTCCAAACTAAGATTAAAGCCGCAGAGATTGCAACGAGTGAGGGAATTCCGGTCATTATTATGAACGGTGAAAAGCCGACCGATTTATACAAGGTGCTTTCAGGCGAAAGCATAGGCACATATTTCAAGGCAAAGGGTGATGAGAATGCTTGAACAATTGGGAATTAATGCAAAAACGGCTTCGGCTGATTTAGTCGGTGCTTCAACAGAGCTTAAAAATAAAGCACTTGGTGCTATTGCAAACGCACTTATCCAAAATGCGCAAAAAATTATTGACGCTAATAAAATTGACTATGATTCGCAGTTAGGTATTCTTGACGGCGGTATGCTTGACCGCCTTATGCTTAATCTTGACAGAATTAAGGGTATGGCAGACGGCTGCAGGCAGGTTATGGCGCTTGATGACCCTTGCGGCAGAGTGCTTGAAACTGTTGAAAGACCCAACGGTCTTGTGATTAAAAAGGTAAGCTGTCCTATGGGCGTTATCGGCATTATTTACGAGGCAAGGCCTAATGTTACCGCCGACGCTGCTGCTCTTTGCTTGAAAAGCGGAAATGCAGTTATTCTTCGTGGCGGTAAAGAGGCTATTCATTCAAATATTGCCATATCCGATATTATGCGTGAAGCAGTTAAAAGTGTAGGGCTTGATGAAAATGTTATTCAACTTGTTCATGATACCTCAAGGGAATCGTCAACTGAGCTTATGAGAATGAAGGGCACACTTGATTGCCTTATTCCGAGAGGAAGCAAAAGGCTTATTCAGGCTGTTGTTGAAAATGCGAGTGTTCCCGTTATTGAAACAGGCTCAGGTAATTGCCATATTTATGTTGACGAAAGTGCAGATATCAATATGGCGGCAAACATTATTTTTAATGCAAAAACACAGCGTATAGGTGTTTGCAATGCGTGCGAAAGCCTTGTTATTCACGAAAATATTATTAAAAAGGCTTTGCCGGCAATTAAGGCAAGGCTTGATGAAAAAAATGTTACCATTCGTGGCGACGAAAAGGCGAGAGAGGCTTGCCCCGGTATTGAGGCGGCAAGTGAGGAGGATTTCGGCACCGAATATCTTGATTATATTATCAGCGTTAAAACCGTATCAAGCCTTGATGAGGCGATAGCGCATATCAACAAATATTCCACGGGTCATTCTGAGGCTATAATTACGGAAAATAAGGAGAATGCAGATAAGTTTATGATGCTTATTGACTCCTCCTCCGTATATCATAATGCTTCCACAAGATTTACCGACGGCGGCGAATTTGGATTGGGAGCAGAAATCGGTATTTCTACCCAAAAGCTTCATGCAAGAGGACCTATGGGGCTTAGAGAACTTACAACTACTAAATATTTAGTTTACGGAGACGGACAAATCAGATGATAACAGAGGAAGAAAGACAAAAAATGCGCAAAAAGCGCCAGCGTGCACGTAAGCGCAAAAGAGTGAGAAAAAAGATATTACTCATTATTGCGGCAATAATAATATTGTTGGCTGTTTTTATTGTGACTGTTAAGCTTGTTAATCCTGATTTTGACATTGCTTCTTATCTTCCAAGCGGCAAGGCACAGCAAGCGGTTGAAATGATTGATTCCAAATTGTTTAACAAAACAACAACATCTACAACCCTGCCAACTACCCAAAAGGAAACCACAACCAAAGCACGTGACATCAAAAAAGCTGATTACGATTACGATGATTTCAGCGTTTTTGCATTTGACACCTCGCTTCAGGGTAACCAGGTGGGAAATTTGCTCAATAAATCAAACGGTGCAGTAACTTACAGTTCGGCATATATTTACTACAGCATTGATGGCAAAGGTATTTTCCGCTTTGAGCCTAATGAGGAGAAGAACGCTAAAATTATCAGCGGTAATTATAATTTTAAATATCTTAATGTTTTAGGCGACTATCTTTATGCCGTTGACGTTAATACCTCAACGCTTAAGAAGTTTTCGGTTTCGGGCGGCGACGGAGTCAATATAAGCGACAACATAGCCTTTGCTTATCTTTATAATGATAAAATTTATTTTGTCGGCACTGACAATGCAGTCGGCTTTATCAATTTAAGCGATAATAACAAAACCGTTCTCTATACCGCACCTGCCGATAAAACAGTATCTTTTGCCGGAATTTCACTTTCAAGAGTGTTTTTTGTTACTCATGACAGTGTGGCAAATTACGATGAATATATAACTGTTAATTTGAGTGATTCAAACGATGTTCTTAATTTTCGTGATGATACAAAGAATAATGAAATAGTCAACTTGTCCTTTGAATGCGGATTTATGTATTATTACAAGAAAAATGATGATTCAACGTATTCTCTTTGCAGGCAGAAATTCGGCTCGGATAATGTTGTGACATTGGTAGATAATTGCTCTGTTACAGATTATCCTGTTGTTTATTCAAACAGGCTTTATTTCGGCGAACTTGACGGCTCGAAGTATAAGGCAAGAGAGCTTAATATGAATTCAAAAGCTACTAAAACAATGCTTTCGGTATCTGATTGTGACGGTACCGGCACACTTGCTGTCGGTTACGGATATCAATATGTATTTTTAATCGGTACTAAGAGTGAGGGCGGAGAATTTACTTGCAAAACGAGTTGCATTTATACATCGTCATCAAGTGATAATACTTTAAGCTTTAACGGCAAGAAACTGACTTATTAATTTATTTGAGGAAATTTTATGGATAAATACAAAAAATTAGCGTCAAACACTTTAATATTTGCGATAGGTACTTTTTCGTCAAAGATACTTTCGTTTTTGTTAATGCCGTTTGTAACAAGAATGATGGGTACGGGCGATTACGGCTCCGCAGACTTGGTTCAGCAAACTGTTAATGTGCTTATTCCCGTTGTTACACTTCAGGTCAACAGTGCGGCATTGCGTTTTGCTCTTGATAAGGCGGTTGACAAATCGGATGTTTTCAAGGTTGGAGTTAGGACAACTCTTGCAGGTTTTGCGGTTTTCCTTCTTTTTACCTATCCTTTAAGTAAGCTTACAATTAATGATTTCCACCTTGGGGATTATATAATTTTGATTGTGTCGTTCGTTCTTGTTTCAAGCTTTAGGCAACTCTGCCAGCAGTTTGTCAGGGGCAGCGGGCACGTTAAACTTTATGCGATTGATGGTATACTTGCAACGGCAACAACGCTTGCGTTTACTATTCTTTTCCTCGGTCCTTTTAAATGGGGTGTGACGGGATATATTGTTGCAATTATTGCTTCCGACGCTTGCTCTGTTGTGTTCTATTTCGTAACTGCCAAATTATACAGATATATAAATTTCAACAAGCTTAAAGATAACAGCATCACATCGCAAATGCTCAAATATTGTGTTCCGCTTATTCCTACAATAATTTTGTGGTGGATTATTAACGTATCTGACAGATATATGGTAACTTATTTTATTTCATCATCTGCAAACGGACTTTATACCGCCGCATCTAAGATACCTAATTTTGTAATTCTTTTCTCTCAAATTTTTATTGATGCTTGGCAACTTAGTGCGGTTGACGAATATGACCAAGAGGGCGGCAGGCAGTTCTTTACCAAGGTGTTCCGTGTTTATTCGGGCGGAATTTTTGCCGTTGCGTCTGTCCTTATTTTGCTTTGTCAGTTTATTACAAAAATACTTGTTGCAAAGTCTTATTATGATTCGTGGCAGTTTGTTCCTATTCTTATTATTGCCACAACGTTTTCTTGTATTGTCAATTTCCTTGCCTCAATATATATGGCGGAAAAAAAGAATGTTATGTCTCTTGTGACGGCTATGAGCGGTGCAATTACCAACTTTGTTTTAAATTTGGTATTCATTCCTCGTATCGGTGCAAACGGTGCGGCTTTGGCAACTGTTTGTGCATTCCTTGTGGTATTCGTTACAAGGGCTATAGATACAAGAAGATTTATTAAAATAGATTTTAAACTTCCTGTTCTTTTGGGCGAAACGGCAGTACTTGTTACTCAGTCGATTCTTCTTCTCAAATATGACGGTACGCTTTGGGTTTATATAATTGAGGTTTTACTTGTTGTTGTTATGCTTCTTCTTAATTTGAAGCCTATTAAGGAACTTGTAAATCTTATTTTGGCAAAGTTCTTGAAAAAAAGAAAGAACTAATATATTAACAATGTGTTATTACAGTTGCAAAAACAGCATTTTTAGTATATAATATACAAAGAACATAGCAAAATAGACTGAAAATATTAAAATTTTTGGAGGATATGTATGGAAAAGATGACTGTTTCGCAGGCAAAGAAAGCGATAAGCGATAAGCTTAGTCACTTCTTTGGAGTAGATACAAAAACTGCAACAGACGAACAATATTATAAAGCAGTTGCGATGATTATTCGTGACAGGCTTTCACAAATGAACAGCGATTTCAGGCATGAGGCTAAGGGTCAAGACAGCAAGGAAATTTATTATCTTTGTATGGAATTTCTTATGGGTCGCTCACTTAAGAATAATCTTTATAATCTTGATTTGACGGAAACATTCAAGAAAGCACTTGAATCTTTCGACGTAAGCCTTGATAAGCTTTATGAAAAAGAGCCTGACGCAGGTCTTGGCAACGGCGGTCTCGGTAGGCTTGCTGCATGTTATCTCGACGGTCTTGCAACAAACGGCTTTCAGTCAATGGGTTATTCTATCAGATATGAAGCAGGTATTTTCAAACAAAAGCTTGTTGACGGCTGGCAGACAGAACTTCCTGATTTTTGGCTTCCGGGCGGTGAGGTTTGGCTCGTTCCACGTGAAGAAAGAAGTGTAGAGGTTAAGTTTGAAGGCTGGGTTGACGAAAGCTGGGACGGCGATTTCCACCACGTTAATTACAAGGATTGCAACACTGTAACCGCAGTTCCTTATGATATGTATGTTTCGGGTAAAGGCAAGGGAGTTTCAAGGCTTCGCCTTTGGGCTGCAAGCAAGCCTGAGCTTGATATGGGTCTTTTTAATTCAGGCTCATATATTAAGGCTATGGAGCAAAGCGCTATGGCTGAGGCTATTTCTAAGGTGCTTTATCCTGCCGATAACACCCCTGAGGGCAAGTCACTCAGACTTCGTCAGCAGTATTTTCTTGTTTCTGCTTCTATTCAGGATATTATTCAGCGCCATCTCACAAGATACGGCACGCTTGACAATCTTCCTGACAAGGTAGCAATTCATATCAACGATACTCACCCGACTATGGCTATTCCAGAGCTTATGAGAATTATGCTTGATGAATGCGGCTATGATTGGGATACCGCATGGAGCCTTGTTACAAGAACGGTTGCTTATACTAACCACACGGTTATGAAAGAAGCACTTGAATGTTGGAGCGAGGACCTTTATAAAAGACTTCTTCCCCGTATTTATTCAATCACTAAGGAAATTGATAATCGTTTTCGTGCTTACGTTTGGGGTGCAACAGGCGATGCGGATAAGGTTGAAAGAATGGCAATTGTTTCAGGCGGCGTAGTAAGAATGGCTAATCTTTGCGTTGCCGGCTCTCACTGCGTAAACGGTGTATCTGCGCTTCATTCCGAGATTCTTAAGGACACTGTATTTAACGATTTTTATACAATTACTCCTGAAAAGTTTACCAATGTAACAAACGGTATTGCGTTTAGAAGATGGATTTGTCAGGCAAATCCTGAGCTTACCTCGTTTATTACTGAACTTATCGGCGACGGATTTATAACTAAGAGTGATGAACTTCTTAAGCTTCGTGATTATAAAGACGACAAGCAGGTGCTTGACAGACTTACTGCAATTAAACTTGCTAATAAGGAAAAATTTGCCTCGGTAGTTAAAAAGAGAAACGGCATTGAACTTGACCCGACATCTATTTTTGATGTTCAGGTTAAAAGACTTCACGAGTATAAAAGGCAGCAACTTAACGTTCTTAATATTATTGCCGAATATCAGATGCTTAAGGCTAATCCTAATATGGAATTCCAGCCGAGAACTTATATTTTTGCTTCTAAGGCAGCACCCGGCTACTTTATGGCTAAGAAGATTATCGAGCTTATCGACGCTCTTTCAAAAGTTGTTAATAACGACCCGGATATTAAGGGCAGAATTAAGGTCGTATTTATGGAGGATTATAACGTTTCTCTTGCGGAGATGCTTATGCCTGCCGCTGATATTTCAGAGCAGATTTCTCTTGCAGGCACAGAAGCTTCAGGTACAGGTAATATGAAGCTTATGTTAAACGGTGCAATCACTCTCGGTACTCTTGACGGCGCAAACGTTGAAATTCACGACGCAGTCGGCGATGATAATATTTTCATCTTTGGCTTGAAAACTCCTGAGGTTATGGAACTTCAAAAGAAGGGCTATAATCCTATGGAATATATGTATAATAACGAAACGCTAAAGTCTGCAGTTGAGTTTATTCAAGCAGGTGTAAACGGCAAGAGCTTCGGTGAAATTTCTTCATCGCTTATGAATGTTGACCAATATATGGCGCTTGCAGACTTTGCCGATTATCAAAAGGCTCAAAAGCTTTCGGCCCAGGCTTATCAGGATAAGGAAAGATTTGCAAAAATGTCACTTATGAACATCAGCGGCGCAGGTATTTTCAGCGCTGACCGTTCAATAATGGATTATGCAAATAATATTTGGCATACTCAGCCTGTTAAGTTTAAGGAAGATGCGCCAAAGACTTCTAAAAAGAGTGCTCCTATGACTAAAGAGGAGAAAAAGCCTGCCAAAAAGAGCGCTGCAAAAAAAGCTGAAAAGAAAGCTGAACCTAAAAAGGAAGTAAAAAAAGAAACTCCTAAAAATGCAGAGCCGAAAAAATCAGCTAAAAAGACAACAAAAAAGTCTAAATGATAAGCTTTAAGGCGACCGATGGTCGCCCACCCACGGTAATCTCATTTAGATAATCTAAAATGAAATGAATTTCGCAAGAGGCGAACATTGTTCGCCTCTTGATTTTTGTAAAGGAAAAGAAATCAGTGCAGATATATAATTCACGAGACAAGTCATACAAGTCAATAGTTTCGGCGATTGCGACTAATGAAAAGTGCAAATTCCGCATTATTGTGCCGAGAAATATGAAATGCTGCGCAGCCCAACTTGCAATTACAAAGGACGGCGAGGACACTGCATTTTACAATATGTTTTGGGCAGGAATGTGCGGCGACAGCTTTGAATATTGGGAGCTTCATTTTTATGCCACAACGCCCGGTCTTTATTTTTATTATTTTGTGCTTGATACTCCTTGGGGTAAAAGCTATGTTAAAAACGCAGGTGACGGCAGGGGTGAACTCAATGCTTCTTTGCCTGATTTTCAACAGACTGTTTATGACGAAAATTTCTTAACTCCGAACTTTTTGAAGGGCGGAATAATGTATCAAATATTTCCTGACAGGTTTTTTAATTCCAAAACTCCTAAGAAAAATGTTCCCAAAAGCCGTGTGATGCGAGATTGGGGCGATACTCCTTTTTGGAAAGAGGAGCAGATGAACGGCATTTGGAACAACGATTATTTTGGCGGCGACCTTAAGGGAATTGAAAAAAAACTTTCGTATATTGCTGATTTAGGCGTTACTTGTATTTATCTTAATCCTATTTTTGAATCCCATTCAAACCACAGATATGATACTGCCGATTATGAAAAAATCGACAGCCTGTTGGGTGATGAGAATGATTTAAAAAATCTCTGCAAGGTTGCTAAGGAAAAGTATGGTATCAGCATAATTCTTGACGGAGTTTTCAGCCATACAGGCTGCGACAGCAGATATTTTAATATGTATAGTCATTATGACGATATCGGCGCATATAACAGCAAGGAAAGTCCTTATTTTTCTTGGTATAAATTTATCAATTGGCCCGATGAATACCATTCTTGGTGGGGTATTAAGCTTTTGCCGGAGGTTATTGAAGAGGACGAGGGATATAGGAATTATATTTGCGGCGAAAACGGAATTTTGAAAAAATGGCTTCGTTGCGGCATAGCAGGCTACAGGCTTGACGTTGCGGATGAACTTCCCGACATTTTTCTTGACGATTTGAGAAAAAGTGTTAAAAGTGAAAATGAGAACGCTATAATTATAGGCGAGGTTTGGGAGGACGCTACCAACAAATTTGCATACGGGCAAAGAAGAAAGTATTTGCTTGGCGAAGAACTTGACAGTGTGATGAATTATCCTTTTGCCGATGCAATTCTCAATTTTGTCCGCTACGCAAACGGCAACGCTTTTTTCAACGCTGTCCTTTCTATTATTGAAAATTATCCGCCGCAGGTTTTAAATGTTTTGATGAATCATATCGGAACTCACGACACCGAACGTGCAATAACCCGCCTTGCAGGTGAAAATCCCGACGGTCATGACCGTGCTTGGCAGTTTGAACATAATACTTTATCTGAATTTGATTATTTAAAGGGCATTTCTATGATGAAAATTGCTTCCCTTATTCAGTTTACTTTGCCGGGTGTGCCGTCAATTTATTACGGCGATGAGATTGGTATGCAGGGTATGAAGGACCCGTTTAACCGTGGCTGTATGCCGTGGAATAAGCCAAACGAGGAGCTTTTGAAATGGTATAAGCGCCTCGGTCAAATCAGGCATAGTTCTAAGGCATTTATTGACGGCGATTTTGAAAAGCTGTATTGCGACGGCGGTGTAATCGCTTATTCCCGTAGCAGTGAAGGCGACAACATTTTGGTCGCAATTAATAATTCAAATGAGCAAAAGCGTATATTTGTCGGAACACAGTGGGATAATTCTTATTCGCTTTTTGACGAGAAAAGCGTTGACGGTTTTGTAAACTTGCCGCCTTATAGATACACTTTGCTTTCAAAAAAAGAATACTAAAACAAAAGGTCATCGGCTTTTGATAGCACGATGACCTTTTTTCATATATACGTATTTATACATATTCAATATTTTCGCTTGGTTTGAACATCATTATAAAAGGAATTACAAGCAGTACGCTTGCAATAAAAATACTTTTTACATCCAAAAATTTGGTTGCGATTGCACCGGCTATTGCGCCTAATGCAAAAAACAAATTAATTCCGTAATATGTTAAGCTTCTGAGTGTGATTTTTTTGTCTTTCTTTTTTATTCCCAAAAATAAAAGCTCCGTGCCGCTTCTTAAATTGCCCGTGCACATTGTTGTTGCAACAGTGTTGCCATTGATAACCCTAAAGGTTTCCACCTGAAGAGAACACACAAACGATACCATTACGTTTACAAATGTGTTGCCCTTGCCGCTTGGAATAAAGCCGCACACTGCAAGAATTATTATTTCTGCCAAAACAACAATCTGCCTCCAATGCATATGACGGCTTTTTTTAAGTGTTGCTTTGATTATTTCTGACAATAAAATTCCGAGTGCAAATGCAAGAATAGGAACAACATAGTGAATCACTCTTTCGAAATCGCCTTTTGCAAGGTTTATTCCCATAAGAACAATATTACCTGTTTGCGCATTTGCAAATACTCCGCCACGGGTAATGTATGTATAAGCATCAAGAAATCCACCTGTCAGAGCCAACATTATGCCGAGTATGAAGTTTTCACTCATTTGCTTTTCTCTTATTTTTTCATTTAATTCCATAATAGAAATCCTTAAGTTAAATACATATATTAAGCGGACGAACACAATTCGCCCGCCGTGAATTTTATATAAACAACGCTATACTCTTGCTACCATTTCGCCGTATTCTTCCTTACTTTTCTTGATGAATGCTTCCACCTGAGCGGCGCTTGGCATAGCATCAGAACAGGAGTGAGCAGAAATAAGGATTGAAGCTGAAGCAGAGCCGAATTCAAGGCATTCAATAATTTCCTTACCTTTAAGAAGACTGTAAAGGAACGATGAGCCGTATCCGTCACCGCCGCCAAAGCCTTTGAGTTTAACAGCAGGGAACGGTTTGATTGAATAGAATTTGCCGTCGTTTGTGTAAGCGGTTGAGCCTTCCTTGCCGTGCTTGATTACGCAAATTGCTGCGCCGAATGACTGCCAATATTTAGCAGATTCAGGGTCGCTTTCCTTAATACCTACAATACCCTCGGTTAAATCAAATTCTTCTCTTGAACCCATAATGATATCTGCATTTTGAGCAACAAGGCTGTAGTAAACAGCAATTTCGTCTTTTGATTTCCAAGTGTATTCTCTGTAATCAATATCAAAAACAATGCGAACATTGTTCTTTTTAGCAAGCATCATAGATTTAAGGCAAGCCTCTCTTGACGGAGATTGAGCCAAAGCAGTACCGCTGATAACAATTGCCTTTGCAGATGCAATGTATTTTTCGTCAATATCTTCCGGTGCCATACAAAAATCAGCCACATTGTCACGATACATAAGTATTGATGATTTTTCTTTAGAAAGAATTTCGGTAAATGTAAGTCCTATACATTCGCCGTTTTTAGCTCTTGTCACGTGGCTTGTATCAATGCCCTCTTTTTCAAAATAGTTTACAACAAAGTCACCGAATTGGTCATTGCTTACACAGCCGCAAAAGCCAACCTTACAGCCGAGCCTTGCAAGACCTACAGCAATATTGGCAGGAGAACCGCCAACATATTTGTTAAAATTTGACGACTCGCTAAGCGGCATATACATATCGGTAGGATTAAAGTCGATAGCGATTCTGCCGATTGGAATAAAATCAAGCGGCTTTGACATATCAAATTCTACGTAATTCATAAATTTTACCTCTCATATATAAAAAAATAATATTAAGCCTTATTGTCAGTGCCGAAAATTAATATGTGGCG
>OOBJ01001572.1_pt1 | contig 13740 bp, 9 predicted proteins | sample 1671331 | NCBI WGS metagenome assembly OOBJ01 (sample SAMN06348145, study PRJEB24527) | human gut metagenome | biome: human gut; feature: ankylosing spondylitis patient; material: feces | host: Homo sapiens | place: China | collected 2015-10 | reverse complement strand
CAGTAATTAAAAAATCAAAATATGGCTACATTTGAGATAAAGATGCCTAAGTTGGGCGAAAGTATTACAGAAGGAACCATCATCTCATGGTCGGTAAAGGTAGGTGATACCGTAGAGGAAGATGATGTCCTTTTCGAAGTAAGCACAGCGAAAGTAAGCGCTGAGATTCCATCCCCCGTTGAGGGAAAAGTAAAACAACTTCTTTTTAATGAGGGAGACACCGTAGCGGTCGGTACAGTCGTAGCGATCCTTGAGATCGAAGGTGAAGGAGAGGATAACGGAGTTCAGCCGGAAACCTCGGAGGCTACTCAACCGAAAGAACAAGTCCCCGCTCCCGTCCCAGAGGAATTATCAAAGAATTCCCAAGAGGAAGATCGTTGGTATTCTCCCGTCGTATTGCAATTAGCGAAAGCTGCCGGTGTATCGCAAGATGAACTGGATCATATTCCGGGTACCGGATATCTGGGACGTCTCAGTAAGAAAGATATTCAAACGTATATCGATCACAAAAATAAAGGTACGGAAATGCCGAAGCCGAAACAGGCTCCTGTTTCTTCCATGCAGCAAACGGCTACGAGCACGCCAACAATTACGGTAGCGCCGCCGACCGCTCCTTCCATGCCTATGACAGCGGCCACTCCATCCGCTCCACTCGCCCAAGGAGACGAGGTGAGAGAAATGGATCGTGTACGTAAGATCATTGCGGACCATATGGTATTATCGAAAAAAGTATCTCCGCATGTGACGTCGGTTATCGAGGTAGACGTGACCCGACTGGTTAACTGGCGTAAAAAAGTGAAGGATCAATTCTTCAAGCAAGAAGGCATCAACCTAACTTATATGCCGGCTATTACCGAAGCGACCGCCAAAGCGTTGAAAGCCTATCCATTAGTAAATTCATCCGTGGACGGTTACAATATCATCCTAAAGAAGCCTATTAATATAGGTATAGCGGTTTCCTTAAACGACGGAAATTTAATTGTCCCGGTTATACACGATGCCGATAAGCTGAACCTAAGTGGCCTCGCCTCACAAATAGATACCTTGGCGGCTAAAGCCCGTGAGAATAAGCTCGCCCCGGATAGCATCCAAGGCGGAACGTTCACGATTACGAATTTCGGAACCTTCAAGAGTCTGTTCGGCACCCCGATCATCAATCAGCCTCAAGTAGCGATCCTAGCCGTCGGTTATATCGAGAAGAAGCCTGCGGTAGTAGAGACGCCCGAGGGAGATACGATCGCTATCCGTCACAAGATGTACCTCTCACTCTCCTACGATCATCGTATCGTGGACGGAGCTTTGGCGGGAGCCTTTTTACGTTCCATCGCCGACGAACTAGAGAATTGGAACGCTTAATACATTATATATAATAGAACAACATGAAAAAGTATGATATAAAAACAACAGATAAGGAGACTCTCAGGAAATGGTTTTACCTTATGACGCTCGGAAGGGCGATCGATGAGAAGGCTCCCTCCTATTTATTGCAATCTCTCGGCTGGTCTTATCATGCCCCGTATGCCGGGCACGACGGGATACAACTCGCCATGGGACAAGTATTCGATAAGGACACGGACTTTCTCTTCCCCTATTACCGGGATATGTTGACGGTTCTCTCGGCGGGAATGACCGCCGAGGAGATCATCCTGAACGGTATCTCCAAGGCGACCGATCTGACCAGTGGCGGCCGCCACATGTCTAACCACTTCTCTAAGATGGAATGGCATATCGAGAACGTTTCTTCCGCTACGGCGACTCACGATCTCCATGCCGCCGGCGTGGCACGGGCGATGGTTTACTATGGACAGAAAGGCGCAGCGATTACCTCGCACGGTGAATCGGCCGCTTCCGAAGGCTATGTGTATGAGGCAATCAATGGCGCCAGCAATGAGCGACTGCCGGTTATCTTTGTCTTCCAAGACAATGGATATGGTATCTCTGTCCCCAAAAAGGACCAGACGGCCAATCGTAAAGTTGCCGATAACTTCTCTGGCTTCAAGAATTTACGTATTATCCATTGCAATGGAAAAGACGTGTTCGATTCCATGAATGCCATGACCGAGGCCAAAGAGTACGCGATCGCCAACCGGACTCCCGTGATCGTTCAGGCCAATTGCGTACGGATAGGCTCCCACTCAAACTCCGATAAACATACCTTGTATCGTGATGAGAACGAGCTTACCTATGTAAAATCCGCCGATCCTTTATACAAATTCCATCGCATGCTGATTCGTTACGGACGTTTCACCGAGGAAGAATTGAAAGAGATCGCGGATCTAGCGGCTAAAGACCTGAAAGCCGCCAATCGGAAAGCGATGGCCGCCCCCGATCCCGATCCGTCTACCGTCAAGGATTACGTCCTCCCGGAACCTTATCAACCTCTGAAATACAAAGAAGGTGTTCAAAACGAGGAAGGAGAGAAAGAAACGCTAGTTACGGCGATCAACAAGACGTTGAAAGCGGAGTTCCGGCACAACCCGGATACATTTATCTGGGGACAGGATGTAGCCAATAAAGAAAAGGGTGGCGTATTCAACATCACGAAAGGCATGCAGCAAGAATTCGGTATCGAGCGAGTCTTCAACGCCCCTATCGCCGAGGATTATATCGTAGGGACAGCGAACGGTATGTGCCGCTTTGACCCGAAGATCCATGTAGTGATCGAGGGCGCGGAATTCGCCGATTACTTCTGGCCGGCCGTCGAGCAATACGTGGAATGTACGCATGAGTATTGGCGCAGCAACGGGCAATTTACCCCAAACATCACTTTGCGCCTAGCCTCCGGAGGCTATATCGGAGGAGGGCTTTATCATTCCCAGACCATTGAGGGCGCATTGACCTCATTACCCGGTGCCCGGATTGTTTATCCCTCTTTCGCGGATGATGCCGCCGGACTGTTGCGGACGAGTATGCGTTCTAAAGGCTTTACGCTCTATCTGGAACCGAAAGCGCTCTACAACGCGGTAGAAGCCTCCACCTTTGTCCCCGAGGATTTCGAGGTTCCGTTTGGGAAAGCCCGTATCCGCCGTCCGGGAAAAGATCTGACAATCATCACTTATGGCAATACGACCCATCTTTGCCTCAACGTAGCCGAGCTTCTTTACAAAGAAAAAGGCTGGGAACTGGAGGTTATCGATCTTCGTACCTTGATACCATTGGATAAAGAGGCGATCTTCAACTCGGTGAAGAAAACCAGTAAAGTATTGATCGTACATGAGGACAAGGTCTTCTCTGGCTTCGGAGCGGAAATTGCCGGCATCATCGGCTCGGAACTATTCCAGTACTTGGATGCTCCGATCCAACGGGTAGTATCCCTATTCACTCCGGTTGGTTTCCATCCGGTCTTGGAACGGGCCATCCTCCCCAACGAGGAGACCATCTATCATGCGGCAAAAGAACTGCTGCTTTATTAGATCCACATTCGTTAAATCTTTAAAAGTATCACAATGAAAACAGGATTATTTTACGGAACGGGCACAGAGAAAACAACCTTTGTCGCCAATAAAATAAGAAAAGCTTTCGGGGAGGATCAGATCGATATCATCCCTGTTGAAAGCGCATGGAAAAGAGATTTCGAGGCTTACGACCATATAATCGCAGGAACCTCTACTTGGTTCGATGGCGAACTTCCCACCTATTGGGACGAGATCATCCCGGAACTGGTCACTTTAGACCTTAAAAATAAGAAGGTCGCTATTTTCGGTCTTGGAGATCAAACGAATTATCCGGATAATTATTTCTTTAATGCCTCCAAAGCCTTGAAAAATGGCAAACTACTTGGCTTAGTCCTCGATTTGGAAAACCAACCGGATCAAACCGACAAACGAATCGAGCGATGGGTGAAGCAATTGAAGGAGGCGTTCGGATAAAGAAGAATGCATCTTAAACTCGTAAACGAGAACTAAACAGAAAGCGTAACGAATCACTCCACGGGTTTGTTACGCTTTCAGTCTATACGCCTGTCTTTCATACACATACTGTGCCAGCATCTGCCATCGCCTTGGCACAGCTGTGCTACACTGATGGCATACCCGTGCCATAGTGATGGCAAGCCCGTGCCACGCCGATGGCAAAGCTGTGCCACCTAGATGGCAAACATACTTTATTAGCGAGACGCTAATTAGTTAAACATTTGACTAATCCAAGAAAAAACGCTATCTTCGCGCCCAGCAAGTTTAAAAGAATTATAAGTAATGGTAGAAGGTAAAGAATTCCGGGAACTTATGTTACAAGTTGTCCGCACACGCATGGCATTTCGTCGGTCTATGCAACGAACGCTGAAAAAGAACAACGCCGGTATAACATTTGAGATGCTTCAAATCTTGAGTTGCCTATGGCACGAACAAGGTATCACCCAACAGGTCTTGGCAGAGAGAACGGCAAAGGATAAGGCTTGTCTGACAAACCTAATGAACAATTTAGAGAAGAAAGGCTACGTCCATCGGAAAGAAGATCCCGAGGACCGGAGGAACAAACTGGTTTTCCTAACCCCGGAAGGAGAAGAATTCAAAAAGCAAATTCGCCCGATCCTTGATCAGGTTTATGTACATGCGGAGCATATTATCGGAATAGAGAACGTAGAAACCATGTTATCCGAATTAAAAGCAGTACATAATGTCCTTGAGAATATATAAAAAGCACGTATTGAGCCTCTTTTGTATGACGGTCGCTACATTTCCGGCAATCGCCCAAACCGATTCGCTCTTTTTGACCATCGACCAGCTTTTCGAGAGAGGCGTACGGCATAGTCTGCAGATCCAAGCAGACGTCTTAAAAGAATCGATAGCGCAAGAGAGAACCCATACGGCACGTTCCGCACAATTGCCAGACCTGCAAATCGGCTTGAAAGGTGGATATGTAGGGCAACCGATCCTCTTTGAGCAAGGACTCGCCCATCCGACTCGCCCAGAAGCGCCCGATTGGTCCCAGAACTATGCCATCGACCTTACCCAACCGATATACCAAGGCGGTAAAATCCGGTATTCCATCCGGAAAGCGGATCTGGAGAAAGAAGTCGCCTCTTTACAAACGCTCACAGACCAGAGTGAGATCAAGCTCGGTCTATTAAATCAATACATCGGTCTTTTCAGCCTGTTTAAACAACGTGAGGTGCTTTCCCGTAATATCGAGGAATCGGAACGCCGCCTGCAAGATATCCGGCGTATGAAAAAAGAGGGACTGATAACCAATAACGACGTATTAAGAAGCGAGATGCAATTAACCAACGACCGCCTATCCTTGCAAGAAACGGATAATAGCCTCATACTGGTATCACAGCAATTGGATATCCTGATCGGTCTCGATGAGAATCTATTGCTCAAACCAGATACCACGTTACTGGACCAAACCGTATCTTTAGAAACTTACGAAGATTATGTAGCCCAAGCCTATTCCAATGATCCGGCGATACGTCTACTCCGGAAACAAACAGAGTTAGCCCAAAATGATATACGTTTGACTAAAGCCTCCTCGCTACCCAGCCTATCGCTATATGCGTCGAACACATTGGCACGTCCAGTCTCCCGAACATTAGCGGATATGTACAATAACAACTGGAACATAGGTCTGTCGCTCTCCTACCCTTTATCCTCTTTATATAAAAACAACCATAAGATAAAGGAAAGCAAATGGATGGTCTCGTTACATAAAAACGAGGAGGAACAGAAAAAACAGAAAATCCGTATAGAAGTGCGCACCGCGTTCTTACGTCATAAGGAAGCTCTACAAGAAGTGGAAGCCTTGAAGTTATCCGTACGGCAAGCTCAAGAGAACTACAGGATCATGCAAAACCGGTATTTAAACCAATTGGCGATCCTAACCGACTTACTCGACGCGAACTCGGTTCTCCTCAACGCGGAGCTACAGCTCACGAATGCCCGTACCCACGTAATTTACACTTACTATCAACTACAGAAGGCTTGCGGCCGTCTCTAAAAAGAAACAACGACTATGGCAAACGAATTAAAAGAGAAACATCAAAGACTAAAGAAAGTAAGGACACGGAATATAGTATTAAACTCCATATGTATCCTTTTAGCCGGTTCCGGCATTTGGTGGACAGCCAATTATTTCTGGCGTTACATCAATTATGAGGTGACAAACGATGCCTTTGTGGACCAATATATCGCCCCACTAAATATACGTGCCTCCGGCTACATAAAAGAGGTCCGTTTCAAGGAACACCAGTACGTTCACCAAGGGGACACACTTCTCATATTGGACGATCGGGAATATCGGATCAAGGTAAAAGAGGCAGAGGCCGCGTTGATCGACGCCCAAGGATCACAAGACGTACTTCGTTCCGGTATCGAGACCTCCCATACGAACATCGCCGTACAAGACGCCAACATCGCCGAGGCTAAAGCCAAGCTTTGGCAACTGGAACAGGATTATCACCGATTTGAGCGGCTGCTGAAAGAAGAATCGATCCCCGAGCAACAATACGAGCAATCCAAGGCCGCTTTCGAGGCGGCGCAAGCCCGATATCAGGCGTTGGTGGAACAAAAGAAAGCCGCTTTCTCCCAATTCACCGAAACCAGCAAGAAGACAACAGGAGCCGAGGCGGCGATCTTACGAAAAGAAGCGGATCTGGATTTAGCGAGGTTAAACCTTTCCTATACCGTTATAACCGCCCCTTACGACGGTCATGTAGGCAGACGGACCTTAGAGCCCGGACAATACGTGCAAGCCGGACAAACGATATCCTACCTCGTACGAGATAAAGACAAATGGATCACGGCCAATTACAAGGAGACCCAGATCCCCCACATCTATATCGGGCAGAAAGTACGTATCAAGGTAGACGCGTTGCCGGGAAAGATATTCAACGGGGAGGTAACCGCAATCTCCGACGCCACAGGCTCCAAATACTCATTGGTCCCGACCGACAATTCCGCCGGAAACTTCGTCAAGGTACAACAACGTATCCCGGTACGGATAGACTTGGAAAATCTATCGCAAGAAGATACGCAATATTTAAGAGCAGGCATGATGGTTGAAACAGAAGCCTTACGCAAATGATCGCGATGAAAGAGCTTGGGGCACCGATCCGCCAATGGGTGCCGGACTGGTTAGGATTGATCTGTATCTTCATCGTTATCCTTCCGGTCACGATGCTAAACGGCTCGTACACCGGCAGTATGCTGGAGGTATCAAACACGCTAGGCACGAACACCGAGGATATAACCATGGGATATTACGCGGCAGCGGCGGGAATGGCGGGATCCTATCCGATTATTCCGAAGATATTAGAAGCCTTCTCCATCAAATTCTTATTGTTGGCGGATTTAGTCGCCCAGTTCTTCCTAAGCTGGATCTGCGCCCGCTCCCAGAACGCCGACATATTGATCGTCTGTAGTTTCGCGATCGGTTTCCTAAAAGGGTTTCTCATGCTGTGGTTTATCCGGTACGCACAAAAGATATTCAGCCCTAAAAATATACGTAGCCAATTCTATTCCTACTTCTATCCTTTTGTTTTCGGAGGGGGACAAGCGTCCATGCTTGTTACCGCACAGTTAGCCTACCATTATGACTGGAAATATATGTATTATTTCATGATGCTGATGATCTTACTGGCCATACTAGTGGTAATCATCTGCTTCCGCCATAACCGGCCGATCAAGTCCATCCCCTTGGCCGATCTACACATCCGGGAAATGTTCATCATATCCACCGGATTGTTAATGCTTATGTATGTCATTAATTACGGGAAAGTACTCGACTGGATGGCATCCCCCAAGATTTGCCTTTATATCATGATCGCCCCGATATTGATCGCTTTATTTATTTGGTATCAATATCATTCGGAACGTCCGTACGTGAATCTGGCGCCTTTATACCAGCCGAAAGCCATTATCGGTTATTTCTATATGATGCTTGTCATGTTTTTCAGTACTTCGACTACCTTGTTGACTAGTTACCTGACTAGTATCTTAAAGGTAGACAGTACCCATACCTATTCCCTTTATACTTATTTGCTTCCGGGATATGTCTTGGGGGCGTTCATCTGTTTTTGGTGGTTCCGGTGGCAACGTTGGCGGTTTCGTTTCTTGATAGCGGGAGGAATGAGTTGTTTCGTCCTGTTCTTCGGGAGCCTTTATTTCGGGATCTCACCGGATAGCAGATACGAGATGCTCTACTTTCCTATATTCCTCAGGGGATTGGGCATGATGGTTCTTATCATAGCTTTCGCCTTATTTGCCGTGGAAGATTTAAATCCTAAATATTTATTGTCAAACGCTTTCTTTCTCATCATTTTCCGTTCAGTATTATCCCCCATCATGGCGACTTCTTTTTACAGTAATATACTATATCGCTTGGAACAAAAATATATGTATTCCTTATCAGAAACCGTTACGCTGGCCGATCCTCTAGCCGCCTCACGCTATAACCAAGCGCTTGGCAATGCCTTGACCCAAGGGCATCCCTACGACGAGGCAGCGCAAATGGCTACCAATACACTCTATAATACGTTACAGCAACAAAGCTTATTATTGGCGTTAAAAGAGATACTGGGGTATTTATTAGTCATCTCCTTATGCATAGCGATCGTATCCCGCTTTATCCCATTCCATAAAACCATCCGTGTTACATTCGCCAAGACAGGAGATGATATGGTTTGATCAAACTATGCCCGGCTGCAAATCTATCAGCCGGCATCTGCCTTTTTGTCATTTATAGTTTATCCGAAACATTTTGGCATTCGTTTTGTATAGGAATAGGCAGATCTTGAGAATGATCAGGATCAGGAATACGCACAAAATAACAATAAAAATAATAAGATATTCAGACTATGAGCAGTAAACAAGGTAACATCGGAGTAACATCGGAAAACATCTTTCCGATTATCAAGAAGTTCTTATACAGTGATCACGAAATCTTCCTTCGTGAACTTGTTTCTAATGCGGTAGACGCTACCCAGAAGTTAAAAACGCTTTCTTCCGTAGGCGAGTTTAAAGGCGAACTCGGCGATTTGACCGTACAGGTTAAGTCCGATGACAAAACGATCACGATCTCTGACCGGGGTATCGGTATGACGGCCGAGGAGATCGATAAGTACATCAACCAGATCGCTTTCTCTGGCGCCGAGGAGTTCGTTGAGAAATACAAGAACGACGCCGCTTCTATCATCGGTCACTTCGGTCTTGGTTTCTACTCCTCTTTCATGGTTTCCAAGAAAGTAGAGATCGTGACGAAATCGTACAAAGAAGGCGCTGTTCCCATGAAATGGAGCTGCGACGGTACGCCGGAATACTCCTTGGAGGAAACGACGAAAGAGGATCGCGGTACCGATATTATCCTGTATATCGACGACGAGAATAAAGATTTCTTGAACAAGGATAAGATCAATGGCTTATTGACAAAATACTGCCGTTTCTTACCGGTTCCTATTGCGTTCGGCAAGAAGCAAGAGTGGAAGGATGGCAAATATGTAGATACGGACGAAGATAACGTAATCAACGACACCAAACCGGCATGGGTTCGCAAACCGGCCGATATGACCGACGAGGATTACAAGAAGTTCTATCGTGACTTATATCCTATGACGGATGAGCCGTTGTTCTGGATTCACTTGAACGTAGACTATCCGTTCAACTTGACCGGTATCTTATATTTCCCTCGCATCAAGAGCAATATCGACTTGCATCGTAACAAGATCCAGTTATATTGCAACCAAGTATTCGTTACGGATTCCGTAGAGGGTATCGTTCCTGAGTTCTTGACATTATTGCATGGTGTATTGGATTCGCCGGATATCCCGTTGAACGTATCCCGTTCCTATTTGCAAAGCGATCAGAACGTGAAGAAGATCTCCAACCACATCACGAAGAAGGTGGCAGACCGCTTGGAAGAGATCTTCAAGAACGACCGCCCGCAGTTCGAGGAGAAATGGGATAGCTTGAAACTATTCATCCAATATGGTATGTTGACTGATGAGAAGTTCTACGACCGTGCGGTTAAGTTCGCCTTATTCAAGGACGTCGAAGGCAAATACTTCACTTTCGAGGAATACAAGAACTTAATCAAGGACAACCAGACAGACAAAGAGGGTAACTTAATCTATCTGTATACCACCAATAAAGACGAGCAATACAGCTATATACAAGCCGCAAAGGACAAAGGTTACAGCGTCTTGGAAATGGACGGACAATTGGATGTACACTTGATCGGACAATTGGAGCAGAAGTTCGAGAAGAGCCGCTTCGTTCGTGTGGATAGCGATACGATCGATAACCTGATCCGCAAGGAAGACTCGAATAAGGTAACCTTGAGCGAGGAGCAGAAAATGGCCATGCAGGAAGTATTCAAGAGTCAGATGCCGAAATTGAACAAGACCGAGTTCTACGTAACATTCGAGGCATTGGGCGAAAACGCGAACCCTGTCATGTTGACACAAAGCGAGTATATGCGAAGAATGCGTGAGATGTCCGCTATGCAACCGGGTATGTCTTTCTATGGCGAGATGCCGGATAGCTTCAACTTCGTATTGAATACGGATCATCCGTTGATCAAGAAAGTATTAACTGAAGAGGAGCAAGCTTGCGACGAGAAGTTAAAACCGATCCTTAGCGATATCAAAGGGTGGGAGGCTCGTCAAGCCGACTTACGTGAGGCTCAAAGCAAAAAGAAAGAAGATGAGATCACGGCGCAAGAGAAAGAGGATATGACCAACACCAACCATAAGCTGGATGAGCTTCGTGAGCAACGCAACCAAGTTCTCGCCGAGTACGCCGGTACGAACAAGACAGTTAGTCAGTTGATCGACCTTGCTTTGTTAGGAAACGGTATGCTGAAGGGAGAGGCCTTAAGCCAATTCATCAAACGTAGCGTAGAACTGATCGGATAAACCAATCCTCACATATATAAAAAACCGTTCCTTCTCGGGGGAACGGTTTTTTTAGTTTCAGCCCACGACATCCTCGACCACTTTCCGCAACCTATCCAAGTTCATCTCGCCGGATTGTCTCCACAAAGCCTCCCCTTTCCGTAGCAGGATAAAAGTAGGAATCGATTCCACCGTATACAAATCGGCAAGAGCGCTCTCCTCCTCGATATTGATTTGTTCCACTTCTAATTTTCCTTTCTCCAATTCCTTGAACTCCTTCACGATCGGCATCATTTTCTGGCAATGAGGGCACCAATCCGCATAAAACTCAGCCATGACCAAAGCACCAGTCTCCATAACGGTCTTATTCCGCTCTTCCCTATTCAATTCTTTCTCTTTCATAACATCTTCTGTTTTAATTGTATTGATAACTCAACAATACGAAAAAACAAAATGTTTATGTTTCTAAAGAAATACTTCTTACATTTGGAGAAGAAAAACAGATTGGGTTCATATGAGGAAAATAACAGTTATCATAGCCTTATTCCTTGCTGCCATTCAGATTGTTTCCGCCCAGAAAGTAGGGTTGGTACTCAGTGGCGGCGGTGCCAAAGGAGCGGCACATATCGGAGTGATCAAGGCGCTGGAAGAAAATAATATACCGATCGATTACATTACCGGTACCTCCATCGGGGCGATTATCGGTAGTTTATACGCCATGGGATATTCCCCCGAGGAGATGCTGGAGCTGATGCTTTCCAAGGAGTTCTCCTATTGGCAAACAGGTACGGTGGAGGAGCAATATACCTATTATTTCAAGGAGCCTTACCCGACCCCGGAATTCGCGCATTTCTCCATCGATATGTCCGATTCCCTACAGATCAAGGCTAGCTTCTTACCGCAAAGCTTGATCAATCCCATACAGATGAATCAGGCGTTCATGGCCTTGTTCTCGCAGGCGACGGCAAAGGCGGGGTGGAATTTCGACAACCTGTTTGTCCCTTTCCGTTGCGTGGCCTCGGATATATATACTAAAAAGCCGATCATCTTTAAGAATGGGGATCTGGGAGACGCCGTACGTGCCTCCATGACTTTCCCGTTTTTCTTCCAGCCCATATGGAAAGACAGTATTCCTTTATTCGATGGAGGTATCTACGATAATTTCCCGGTAGGCCCGATGAAAGACGCGTTCCACCCGGATTTCATTTTCGGATCGACGGTATCGGGAGGGAATAAAAAGCCTTCGGAGAATCCTTATAACCAGATCGAGACCATGATCATGCAAAAGACCGATTACGAGGTACCGGAGGAAGATGGCATGATGATTAAATTCAGTTTTCCCACCGTCTCCTTATTGGATTTCCAGAAAGGTAAGGAGCTTATGGACATCGGGTATAAACGTACCCTTTCCATGATCGACTCCATCAAGCAACGGGTTCCCCGGGAAGTGCCTTTAAATGAGGTTACCGAAAGAAGAAAAGCCTATAAAGAGAACCTTCCCCCGCTGATCTTCCGCAATATTTACGTGACGGGCGTATCCGAGGCCCAGCGTAAATACATAGAGGCCCAATTACACAGGGATATCAATAACGAGTTCTCCATGGAAGAGTTCAAGCGGGCTTATTTCAAGATGCTGACCTATTCCAAGATTAGGGAAATCATGCCGCATGCCGTTTATAACCGGAAAGAGAAGAAATTCGATCTTTACCTGGACGTGAAGATGAAAGAAGAGATCACGGTTGGCTTCGGTGGAAACGTATCGTCTCATCAAGCGAATCAATTATACCTAGGATTGGGGTATCAATATCTGGGACGGTTCGCCGCCGACGTAAACTCGAACTTTCAAGTGGGTAACTCCTTTAGTGGTGTCATGTTGAGTGGCCGGATGTACCTGCAAACGCAAATCCCCACTTATTTAAATTGGCAAGGAGTCTTCTCGGACAAGAAATACACGGAAAGCCAATCCCTCTTTTATGAGGATATAGTGCCCGCCATGATTAAGCAGAAAGAACTGTACATGAAACTAAAATTAGGCTTCCCCTTCCTCAACCACGCGAAAGCGGAGATCGGGTTCGCCTACGGACGGTTGAACGATTTCTATTTGCAGAGCACCACGATACCTTTCCCGAACGCCTCTTTCGACCATAGCTGGTACGATTTATTCAGCGGTTCGTTAAGTATCGAGCAAAACTCACTCAACGCCAAACAATACCCGATAAGCGGAAAACAGCAATTCCTAATCGCCCAATACGTAACCGGTACGGAGAAGTACACTCCATCCCCCACTTCCGCCACGACGGAAGCCCCGATTGGTCGCAAAGTGCATAGCTGGCTGCAACTGAAAGGGCGCTGGAACCAATACCAGACGCTGAGCAACCGTTTCAACTTAGGTTATTTGGCGGAAATGGTCATATCCAGCAAGAACCTCATGAATAACTATACGGCTAGCGTATTACAGGCCCCGGCGTTTACCCCGACACCCCATAGCGAGATTGTATTCAACGAGGCGTTCCGGGCGAACCAATATGTGGCTTTCGGGCTTTCCCCGATCTTGAAGTTAAGCAAGCTTCTGCACTTCCGGTTGGATATGTATGGCTTCGCTCCGCTCTATGAAATACAAAAGACGGTGCCGGAAAACAACCCGTATGTCGGAATCCCGCATTATGGTAAGTTTTTGCACTCGTTTAATTATATGGGTGAAGCGGCGGTCGTATTGCAATTGCCATTCTTATGTATCAGTCTGTACGCCAACGGATACAGTTATCCGAAGGAGAATTTCAACTTTGGCTTAAACATTGGTTATCTGATCTTCAATCCAAAAATGTTAGATTAAATTCGCAAAAAAGTAGTCGAAACGTTTGCATATTTAAAACAAAAACGTACCTTTGCACTCGCAATCACGAAACAATGGCCGC
>OOBJ01001569.1_pt1 | contig 13751 bp, 8 predicted proteins | sample 1671331 | NCBI WGS metagenome assembly OOBJ01 (sample SAMN06348145, study PRJEB24527) | human gut metagenome | biome: human gut; feature: ankylosing spondylitis patient; material: feces | host: Homo sapiens | place: China | collected 2015-10 | reverse complement strand
GGCCCAGCCGCTGCCGGTGATGTAGCCGCGCACGATGCACTCGATGGGCAGCATGTTCAGCTTGCGGCACTTCATGCTCCGGCCCTCAAAGGCAGGCGTGCGGAAGAACTCGGGCATATCGGCGGTATCCACGCTCAGCATATGGTTGGGCAGAACATCCTTGGTGTAGTCGAACCAGAATCTGCTCATCTGGGTCAGCACCTTGCCCTTGTTGGTCACTTTATTTTTCAGGATCACATCAAATGCAGAGATACGATCGGTGGCAACCATAATGAGGCTGTCGCCATTGTCATAGATCTCGCGGACTTTGCCTTCCTTGATGGGCTTGAATTCAGTCATAGCAAACACTCCATTTTTCCTGATAGCTCTTTCATCAACGTCCTCGCCCGCTCCGGCATTGCAAAGCAATGAAGGGCAGGGTGAGCCGTTTTCCGTTTACCTATTCAGTCTATCACACTTACTGTCCGTTTGGAAGAAACAGATTCCAAGGAAAATTGCCCGCAATTTTCGATTTCTTCGTGAAAAGTGTCAAAAATCAGCAACATTTTTCGTCGAATTGACGGCTAAAGTCGTACTTTCCCGGTTGACAGCGGCTCAGAACATGGTATCATTGAATCATCAGAATTCAACTGCATCAGGAGGTAAGACCTATGGGCAAATTCCCGAAAGACTTTTTGTGGGGCGGTGCCACTGCCGCCAACCAGTGCGAGGGCGCTTACAACGAGGGCGGGCGCGGCCTGTCCAGCGTGGATGTGGTGCCCTTTGGCCCCGACCGCTTCCCCGTGGCGCTGGGCCAGCTGAAGATGCTGGACTGCGATGCCGAGCACTTCTACCCCTCCCACGAAGCCATTGACATGTACCACCACTTCAAGGAGGACATCAAGCTCTTTGCCGAGATGGGCTTCCGCTGCTACCGCCTGTCCATTGCCTGGACCCGCATCCTGCCCAACGGCGATGACGCGCAGCCCAACGAAGAGGGCCTGCGCTTCTATGAGGAGCTCTTTGATGAGTGCCACAAGTACGGCATTGAGCCGCTGGTGACCCTGTGCCACTTTGATACCCCCATTGCCCTGATCAAAAAGTACGGCGGCTGGAAAGACCGCCGGATGGTGGATGCCTACGCCCACTACTGTGAGGTGCTGTTCCAGCGCTTCCGGGGCAAGGTCAAGTACTGGCTGACCTTCAACGAGATCAACATGCTGCTCCACATGCCCTTTATGGGAGCCGGTCTGCTCTTTGCGCCCGGCGAGAATGTGCAGCAGGTCAAATATCAGGCCGCTCACCACGAGCTGGTGGCCAGCGCAAAGGCCGTCAAACTGGCCCATGCCATCATGCCCGATGCCATGGTAGGCTGTATGCTGGCCGCCGGTCAGTTCTACCCCCGCACCTGCGCCCCTGCCGATGTGCAGGCCGCTGCCGAGGCTGACCGCGACAACTACTTCTTCATTGATGTCCAGTCCCGCGGCGAATACCCTGTCTGGGCCAAAAAGCGGATGGAGCGTGCAGGCATCGCCCTGCAGATGGAGCCGGGCGACGAGCAGCTGCTGAAAGAGGGCACTGTGGACTTCATCTCCTTCAGCTACTATTCCAGCCGCTGCACCACTGTGGACCCCGAACTGATGAACAAGGCCAGCGGCAATGCCATCATGGATGCCGTCAGGAACCCCTACCTCAAGGCCAGCGATTGGGGCTGGGCCATCGACCCGGTGGGCCTGCGCATCACCATGAACAGCCTGTATGACCGCTACCAGAAACCGCTCTTCATCGTGGAGAATGGTCTGGGTGCGGTGGACAAGGTGGAAGCAGATGGTTCCATCCACGACACCTACCGCATCGACTACCTGCGGGCCCACATTGAGCAGATGGAAAAGGCCATCAACGAGGATGGCCTGCCCCTGCTGGGCTACACCACCTGGGGCCCCATCGACCTGGTCAGTGCTTCCACCGGCGAGATGAAGAAGCGGTACGGCTTCATCTATGTGGACAAGGACAACGAGGGCAAGGGCACGCTGGCCCGCAGCCGGAAGGATAGTTTCTATTGGTATAAAAAGGTCATCGCCTCCGACGGCGAAGATCTGGCCTGAGCCAACTGTGAGGAAAGGAATCATAGCACAAGATGACGACACCCCAAATCATTGCGCACCGCGGTGCATCCTATCTGGCCCCTGAGAACACGCTGGTCGCCTTCCGCAAGGCGATGGAGATCGGCGCAGACGGCGTGGAAATGGATGTACAGAAGACCTACGACAACGAGCTGGTCATCCACCACGACTATATGGTGGACATGCACACCGACATCTCCGGCCAGATCTACGACCTGACCATGGGCGAGCTGAAGACCCTGGATTTTGGCAGCTGGAAAGATGCCATCTACGCCAACGAGAGGATCGCCACGCTGCAGGAAGCGCTGGAGCTCTGCGCCGGCATGGAGGGCACCCAGGTGCAGCTGGAACTGAAAAGCCCACTGCAGGACGACCCCGACTTTGTGCCCCGGGTGCTGGATGCGGTCCGCGCCGCCGGGCTCACCGACCGGCTCACCCTCATCTCCTTCCACCACTCTCAGCTGCGGCAGGCAAAGAAGCTGATGCCTGAGCTGAAGGTAGGCGCGCTGACCTACGGCGCTTTCCTCAGCATGGTGCTTCCCCCGCCGGTGATATGGAAGGATCTGGGCCTTGTGAACAGCATGGATGAGCCCTTCAGCGAGGAAAACTGCATCGACCTGCGGAACAATCTCATCTACCGCACTGTGGCCGACAAGGTCGATATGCTCCGTGCCAACTTCCCCGGCGAGACCGTGGAGCAGGTCATCGGCCATCTGGAGGAGCAGGCAGATGTGGCCGCCTATATCAAAACGCTGGATTTCCCTGTAGATATCGTCAGCTGCGAATACCACACCGCCTACTCCAATCCCGATCTCGTGAACCAGCTCCACGCCATGGGCATCCAGGCCGCGTTCTGGACCGTGGACACCCAGGACGCAGTCCGTTCCCTGCTGCCCCTTGGCCCTGACTGCATCGTCACCAACCGGCCTGACCGCGTGCGGGAATGGGTGAATGCGGAAATGAGGAAATAAAAAGATCGCAAAACGTCCCCGTGCAGGATATCAAAACTGCACGGGGACGTTTTCTATGTCAGCACTGCATTATCTGATGTCTGGCATCGTTATGACGGCGCTCTCCTTGCGAGCACGCTCTGCGCAGAAGACCCCCAGATGCCCATTGATCGAATCTTTGATCGTTGTGCAGGAGATGGAAGGCTCCTCACCCTGAAGCACATGAACAAAGTCCTCCACCAGCCGCAGGTCGCCGCCGCCATGAGAGCCTGTCATGCCGCTCTTATCTCCACCGATCTTCAGGTCTACCACTTCCTCGTTCCAGCCCTTCTCGCTGGCGGTATCTATGGTGCGCACAGTGAAAACAGAATCGTCAAACACGCCCTTGATCTCACCCTTCGTACCAATGATATGGATATTGCGCTCCGGCTTCGCTGTGCCGCCGATCATGTTCAGGGTCGCAGTTGCACCATCCGCAAAATTCATCAGCACCGATTGATGATCCACCACCGTATGTTCACAATCCCATACACAGCGTCCATGGATATTGTCTGTCATCAGCGACTTGCGCTTGTCCTCCAGCGTCGGATTCTCAATATTCTCCAGGCAGTCCCATACATAGAACGCCCACCGATCCGGGTGATCCAGATAATGCTTTTTGGCAGAGTACAGACAAGTCTCCTCGCACTGGCAATCCACCAGGCAGCGCTTGCCTGCCCCTGCGGGCTTTTTGGCAGGATCAAACTGGAAGTCACTTCCAAAGCTAGCGATCTGTTTGGGCGAAACGCCGCTCTTCAGCCACATAATGAGATCCATGTCATGGCAGCACTTTGCCAGCAGCATCGGAGCCCCGCATTTTTCCTCGTTGCCCCATTTGCCGCGCACAAAGGAGACGGCCAGATGATGGTAGCTGACATGTTCTGTGGCCTGAATATTGATAATATCACCGATCTCCCCGCTCAGCAGTCTCTGCTTGATTGCGACATAGAAGGGCGCATACCGCAGAACGTGGCAGATCATCACCTTCCGCCCGGTCTCTTTTACCACCTTATATAAATAGTTCACTTCCTCCTCGCTGATCGCGAAGGGCTTTTCCAGCAGCATATCATATCCTGCACGCAGGAGCGGAACCGCAGTGGGCACATGCTGGCGGTCCATGGTTCCATTGATCACCGCGTCTGCCAGCTTGGGCCTTTCTGCCAGCTCCTCGGCGTTCCTGAAGCACATTTCCTCCCCGAAGCCATGCATCTCCGCAACCTTTTTCCGCCGGATCGGATCCGGATCTGCCACGCCCACGATCTTCAGCTCGTCCGGGTGTTCCAGCGCATACAGGCTGTACAGGATCGCCCGATGGCCCGCGCCCACGATGATGGCTGTGATCTGCTTACTCATAGTTTCTCTCTTCCTTTCTTTTGAATGGATCTCCGATTCCAATTTTGTTTCCAGCATATCTTTTTGTGCCGGAATCGTCAAGGTGAAGGAGCATGACATTTCATCCCGCACCATGACAAAAGGAAGAAAAAACGCATCTTTGTGGATATTGTGCAACAATCACGCTCAAAAATGAGAAAATCTTTTGTGCGTTTTGTATCAAAAAATGTTGCAATTCCCAAAAGAACATGATATGCTTCTGAGTAAGGAAAAACCACTGGGCGGCAGCGTACGAGCTGAACGGAGGTTATGGAAGCACGGGGATCTCCCCCGTCCCATTCCATAAATCAAGGAGGAAAAGATCTTATGAAAGAAAGAAAAATCAGCAGACGCGCCGTATGCAGCGCTATGGTCGCTTCTCTGGCATTGGGTGTTCTGGAGGGCTGTGGCAGCTCTTCCTCTACTACTTCTTCTGCTGCCGGTTCCGGAGCAGCTGCTTCCAACGAGCGTATCACTGTGCGCATCCTGAAATCCAAGGCCGCAAATGAGGTTGCTGCCGAGCAGATGGATGTCTGGAAGGTCCTGGGCGAAAAATTCAATATGGATTTTGAATTTGATAATCCCCCGCAGGACAACTACAACGAGCGCCTGAACCTTGTGATGATGGATGCTCAGCTGCCGGATATCATTATGGATATGCCCACCACCGAGGTGCTGAAATACGGCGAGTCCGGCGTGATCCTGTCCCTGAACGACTACATCGAGAACAACATGCCCAACCTGAAGAAGGAGATCGACAAGCGGGACGGTGTCGAAAAAGCACTGACTTACAGCGACGGCAATATTTATTATATGCCCATGCTGGATGAGAAGGTCTCCGGCAATATGCCCTACATCGTCCGCACCGACTGGCTGGAAAAGCTGGGCATTGAGAGCCCCGTGACCCTGGAGGACTGGGAGAACTACTGGCATCTGGTCAAGACCACCGACCTGAACGGCAACGGCACCAACGATGAGATCCCCTTCAGCTCCTACGATATGACCGGCCTGCGGAACTTCTGCACCGCATTCGGCTGCCTGGATGACTTCTACACCGACCCGGACGATGGCGGCAAGGTCCACTACGGCCCCATCGACCCCAAGTACAAAAAGGCCGTGACCTGGATGCATGACATGTATGAGAAGGGCTATATTGATCCCGAGATCATCACCATGGACTATGCTTCCTTCGTGCCGAAGCTGGCCCAGAACGCGGTGGCTTCCTTCTACGGCCCGCTGGGCGGTATGCTGGCTGCACAGAACGCCACCATGCCTGCTTCCTTCCCCGGCTTCCATGTGGAAGCAACCGTGCCGCCCAAGGGTACCGCACAGATCCACTCCTATATTGATCAGGAGCCGCGTGCCATTGCAGCCGCCGCCATCACCGCAAGCTGCAAGAACGTTGACCGCGTGGTCGCTCTGCTGGATTACATGTACAGCGCCGAGGGCACCCTGCTGATCAACATGGGTATTGAGGGCACTCACTACACCATGCAGAACGGCAAGCCGATCTTCACCGATTATGTAATGAAGAATCCTGACGGCCTGTCTCCCAAGAATGCGATCGGCACCTTCACCTTTGCACAGAGCTCCGGCCCGTTCATTCTGAGCCAGGATGAGGTCACACAGCTGGATGATGAGTCTGTCAACCGCGCAAAGCAGGACTGCATCATTCCCTTCCTGGAAGAATCCAAGAAGTATGTGATCCCCGGCTCCACCTCCTTCTCCTCTGAGGACGATGCCGTCCGCCGTGCTGTGATGGCTGATGTGGACACTTACGTTGACGAGATGATCATCAAGTTTGTTTCCGGCCGTGAACCGCTGTCCAACTGGGACACCTACGTTGAAAAGGTCAATGGCATGGGCATTGCAGAGGTCATCGATATCTACCAGAAGACTCTGAATGGCTGATGCCTCAGCAGGCACCTATTTTTTGATCCAGTAAAATAACGGCCGGGGCAGGAACACCCTGTTCCCGGCCTATTTTTTCCTGGGTTCTTCAGAACGAAAACAGGAGAATACCACCATGAAAACAGCCACCGCAGCAAAACCGATCACACTGCCAACAGCGAACCGCCTTGATCATGCCTGCAAAAAGTTCTGGCGCAGCCGTTATCTGCTTTTAATGCTGCTGCCCGCCCTGATCTGGTATATCGTGTTCATGTACGCGCCCATGTACGGCGCGCAGATCGCCTTCCGTGATTTCTCTCCCGTACTGGGCATCACGGGCAGCAAGTGGGTCGGCTTCAAATATTTCATCCAGTTCTTTAAATCCGAGTATTTTGGCCGTCTGATCAAAAACACGCTTGGCATCAGCCTGTATTCCATTATTGTGGGCTTTCCCATTCCCATCATTCTGGCTCTGCTCATCAACGAAGTCCGCGGTAAATTCTTCAAGCGCAGCGTACAGACCGTGGTGTACCTGCCCCACTTCATCTCCGCCGTGGTCGTTGTCAGTATTCTGAGCGCCCTGCTTTCTCCTTCCAGCGGCCTGATCAACCAGCTGATCACTGCCTTTGGCGGTACGCCGATCCATTTTATGGCCGAACCCAAGTACTTCAAGACGATCTATGTTCTTTCTGACATCTGGCAAAGCGCCGGCTACGGTTCCATTGTGTACATGGCGGCACTGACCGGCATTGACCCCTCTCTCTACGAGGCCGCCACCGTTGACGGTGCTTCCAAATGGGACAAGCTGATCCATATCACGCTGCCCGGCCTGCTGCCCACGATCATCATCATGCTGATCCTCCGCATGGGCTCTATTTTCTCGGTCGGCTATGAAAAGATCATGCTGATGTACAACCCTGCAACCTATGAGACTGCCGATGTGATCTCCACTTACGTTTACCGCCGTGCCTTTGAAAGCGGCGATTACAGCTTCTCTGCGGCTGTGGGCCTGTTCAATTCCGTGATCAATTTTACCATTATCGTGCTGTTCAACAAGTTCAGCAAAAAGATCAGTGAGGTGAGCCTGTGGTGATGAAAAAGAATATTGATGCGATGAATCACCCCACGAAAGTGAAGGAAAGCATCGGGGAACGGATCTATACCATTGTTGTGTATCTGCTGCTGATCCTGATCAGCGCAACCATCATTCTGCCGCTTCTGCATATCATCAGCGGCTCGTTCAGTGATCCCATGCAGCTGCTGACAGGCAATGTTTCCTTCTGGCCCAAAGGCTTTACGACCTCCATGTATGAGAAGGTTCTGAAGGATGCCAGCATCTGGACGGGTTATCTGAACACGATCCTGTATACCGTGCTGGGCACCCTGATCAGCGTGACCCTTACCGCCTGCGCCGCCTACCCCCTGTCCCGCAAGGATCTGTTCGGGCGCAATGTCTTTATCAGCCTCTTCATCTTTACCATGTTCTTCAACGGCGGCATGATCCCCACTTACCTGATCATTCAGAAGCTGGGTATGCTGAATAAGATCTGGGCGCTGGTGCTGCCTTCCGCCATCAGTACCTATAACATGATCATCATGCGCACGTTCTTTGAAAACACCATCCCGAATGAGCTGATCGAGGCCGCAGCCCTGGACGGCTGCAACGATATCACGACCTTCTTCCGCATTGTTCTTCCGCTCTCCGGTGCAGTGTTCGCCGTTATGGCGCTGTTCTACGGCGTTGCGCAGTGGAACAGCTGGTTCCCGGCATTGCTGTACATTCGGGATCGCTCTCTGTACCCTTTGCAGATGATCCTGCGTGAGGTCCTGATCCAGAGCGACATCGGCAACATGGCCGGTTCCACCGGTGATGTCGAGGTCATCGGCGACGGTCTGAAATATGCCACCATGGTGGTTTCCACCCTGCCGATCATGTGCCTGTATCCGTTCCTGCAGAAGTACTTTGTTGCCGGTGTTACCATTGGCGCAGTCAAGGGCTGATGGGAGGATATCACGCCATGCAATCACATGACCTTTCCTTGCCTGCGTGGGGCCCCTACACCAAACGTTACAGCGGCATTTCCCATGTTCCTGCGGCCAACGACGGCGTTCGGTTTGACCTGTCCGTTTTTCCGGGAATGTATCGCCGCCGGGTCGATGTGCCCAATGTACGGTTTGAAAGCGGCTTTCACCCCTGGGCTGCGGCTCCGGACCTGAGCTGCTACACGCTCCGCCACGAGCTCCTGTGGAAGGATCAGCTGTATGCAGACATCTCTTTTGCCCCCCTGGGGGAGGATGCCCGGCTGATCCGCGCTGAACTCCACAACAATACAGATGCTCCGCAGAATCTTGTGCTCCATTACATGGCTTCGGCCTGGGATCCCGTTCCGTCCTACCGCGGTTTTTCCCTGCCGGGCTGTGAGGTATCCCTGCCGGAAAACGCCGCCTTTGTCTGGGCAAAGGATTATGACACCCTGGATTTTTCCATCCACCGTCCCAATGAATGTCTGACCTGGGATGGTCTGCGCCGGGGCGAAGAAGCCGTTCCCGGCTTTGGTCAGGGATACGGCATTGGCATGGGGTTCGGCTGTTCCGAAGGCAAAGGACCTTTTGGGCAGGTCGTGCCCAACGGAAAAGGGGACACCGTTACCTTTACGCTTTCCCTTACCGCGCCCCTGCGTGCCCCCTGTCTCTGTGTACGGTATTGGAATCCGGCAGATGAGAGTTCCGAGTACGATGTCAATGGTCAGGTTACGCTGCGGCTGCCGCCCTGTCAGAAGCCTTCTATTGCCATCCTGCCGCTGAATGCTTCCATTCCCGCCGGGAAATTCACTCTGACCCTGACTGCTGCCGGTGTTGGAGGGGCGAAGCTGGACTGCCTCGCTCTGTGCGAGCAAGCGGACGCAGGTGACTTTACCGTTACCCTGCGCGGAGATGGCTCCCGGCCTCAGGCCGAACCCGCCGCAGATGAGAACTATCTGACCCTGCAGTATCCCCACATTCAGGAGTGCTACGGGATCCTGTGGGATGATATCACCACCCATATTCGCACGATCGAAAACGATGAACTGGATATCTTTCTGCGTGACACCGTACACGACCATGTAAATGCCACGCTGCGCGGCAACGGAAAAGGGCATTACGTCAATCTCTTTATGGGGCCGATCCCCTTGGAGGCAGGACAGACAAAGGTGATCTATGGAGCGGTCTGTACCGCTCCGGATGCTTCTGCCGCTGCGCTGCGCTGCCATGAGCTGCTGACGCAGCGCAGTGATTGGGAGCATTTATGGCAGCAGGCTTCTGCCTCCCTTGCAGCACCGCCCGCTTTACCGGCTGCCGAATCACTTGCCCTGGGCCAACAGTTGATGAATGCAGTTCTCTGCACCAACGTTGTGTATCCGGTGTACACGCGGGGACAGTATATCCGTCACTACACTCCCGGACGCTGGTGGGACTGTGTCTACACATGGGATTCCGGATTCATTGGAATGGGTCTAGCTCAGACCAGCCTGCGCAATGCCTTTGACTGCCTGAACACCTACCTGATGCCCCCGGATTCTGTGGATGCTGCTTTCTTACACCATGGCTCCATGGTGCCAACGCAGTTTTATCTGTACGCCGAGCTGTTGAATCGCACCAGCAGCAGAGAACTTGCCGCCTACTGCTATCCACGCCTGAAGCTGTACTACCGCTTCTTCACCGGGCAGGAAGGCGGCTCCACTACCGCCAACCTGCACAGCGGCCTGCTGCGTCCCTGGGATTATTTCTATAATTCCGGTGGATGGGACGATTATCCCCCACAGCAGGAGGTCCATCGCCGCCGTTTGCAGGCCAGCTGCGCGCCCGTGGTCACAACTGCCCATGCGATACGCTGTGCCAAGATCCTGGCTTACACCGCCCGCCTGCTGGGTGAGACAGCCGACGCAGATGCATTTGATGCCGATGCGCTTCGCTTGGGGCGCTCCCTGCAGACTGCATGGGACGAGGAAAGCGGTTACTTCGGGTACCTCCTGCACGATCCTTCCGGTGATGCTGCAGATATTCTGCGCACCGAGCAGGGCCTGAACTACGATATGGGCATGGATGGCGCTTCGCCGCTGTTTGCAGGTGCCTGTACAGAACCGCAGAAGGAACTTCTGTGGCAGAAGCTGCAGAGCCCGGAACACCTGTGGTGTGCCTGCGGCCTTTCCACTGTGGATCAGAGTGCGCCGTACTATCGGCGTGACGGCTACTGGAACGGCGCTGTATGGATGCCTTATCAGTGGATGTTCTTCAAATCTGCACTGGATGCGGGCCTTGCCGATTTTGCTTATCGCATTGCCGACACCGCTCTTACCCTGTGGCAGAACGAGTGTGCCGAAAGCTACTGTTGTTTTGAACACTTTATGATCGAGAGCCGCCGTGGTGCCGGCTGGCATCAGTTCAGCGGGCTTTCTTCTCCCATTGTACAGTGGTTTTCCGCTTACTACCGCCCCGGCACCCTCACGACCGGTTTTGATGCCTTTGTCCGGCATACGGATTGGGCACCGGACAACAGCGCCTTAAATGCCACGCTGGATTTTACCGCAGCGGGCCGCAGCACGGTTCTGGCTGTTCTGCAGCCGGGCTCCAAAGCTGTTACAGCCTCTGTTCCCTGCACCGTGACCACGCGCCATGATGGGCTGCTTGAGCTGACCTTTGCATTGGATGCTCCCTGCACCGTGACCATAAGCATCCATTCCTGAATCCACCTGTAAAAAGAAACGAACGATGTCTGTCCGAATGGGCTGACATCGTTCGTTTTTTTTGCGCTGAAATCAGTTGTCTCCTTTGCGAACTGCAGAAGGCGAGAGCTGATACTTCCGCCGGAATGCCTTATAGAATGTATTTGCCGTGGAGAAGCCGCACTGTTCTGCAATATCCGTAATATTCAGATCTGTCGTTCTCAGCAGCTGCATTGCATGATCCAGACGCAATTCTTCCACATACTCTGTATAGCTCTTTCCGGTTTGCTCCTTCAGGAATTGCGAAAGATACTTTTTCGAGATCTTGAACTGCTCTGCCGTCATCGCCGCATTGATCTCTGGATTCTGGAAATTCTGTGCCAGCCAGTCCAGAATATTCTTTTGAAGCGCATCATTGTGGCTATGCTTCAAGAATTGCACATGGTTGCAGATCTCCACACAGCAGTCCTGCAACCGGCTCAGCATCTGGCGGGCAGTCAGTTTAGAGTCATAACTGCACAGATAGGCGATATCCGGACAGCATACCCTGTCCGCCGTGTTCAGCAGAATGCCGCCTGCCGTGTAAAAATCCTGCTTAAAGTTTTCCGGGTCCAGATTATCCACCGAGAACAACTCACTCAGAAGCGAAACCGCTTCTTCCGTGCATCCGGAAAGCAGATATTCCCGAAGCCGCGCTGCATTGGTTGCATTGACCGTGGTACCGCGCTGCGCACTGCTGTTCCCCAAATAGCAGATCTTCTGTGTCGGATCCGCATAGGCCGCCACATTGCGGGCCTTCCAGTAAATATCTGACAGCTGCTCCATTTTCTCAAAAGGATCGCTCAATATCAGGGGAGTTGTCAAATGCAGCGCATCATACAGCTGCTCTGTACGGAAACACATTTCCCGCAGTTCCTCTGCTTCATCCGTTTCCTGCGTCAGGATCACCAGGATCAGGTCATCTGCCGTTGCCTGTACATAAAATCTCTGCCCATAAATCTGACGGATCTGCTCTGACACCACCACGGTACGCAGCTCCTCTTTCAGTGAGCACTCGGCGTTTTCCTGAAGAGATGGGATCAGCAGCAGGAAGTTATAGGCTTTCAGCTGCACCGCATCCGTCAGCTGCTGAAGGGTTTCCTGACTTACAGACCCTGTACGCAGCAAAATTTCCATTTTGCCATGTTCCAGCTCGCTGCGTGAATGCTCCAGTTCCTGTGCCAGTTTATGCTGACTGTTCACATTTCGGAGAAAGATCTCATTCAGCACTTTCCGCGATGCCAGATCCGATTCGTCCAGCGTATCCAGCATCGGACGTAGGCTGTTCATATCCTCCAGTGTCATGCAGACACTGATCAATACACAGCCCAGAACGCCCACGATCAGATACAGCCAGATTGCACGCTGTACTGCCAACAGACCGGCTTCATAGAGCGACGGCGGCATTCCAATGACCGCCGTTGCATTCAGAGATGCCACATATCGCTTTGCCATCAGATAGCGCTTTCCCTGATAGGTCTCCCAACCCGTATCATCACTCGTCAGGGGAAGCGACGTTCCGTCATAGTTATTTCCCGCCAGGATCGTTCCGTCATCGGAGATCAGGCAGAAAAGCCCTTCCTTGCGCCATTGCTGCTGCGAAAGGAACATTGAAACGACATCTTTTTCCTTGATCAGCACCGTCATTGCGCCGCAAAGGCGGCCCGCCGTGTTCACATAGGGCTGGTATACCGTGGTATATGAATTGCCATAGCTGGAATGCATCAGTTTGACAACATGGGCGGGCTTTATCGTCGTTACATCGATCTGATTCTGTGCATCCCATTCCTCCTGAGACACATCCTCATACTCAAGTGCTCCCGGGTAAAAATTGCTATGGCTTTCATACGCGCTCCGGTCATCCAATATGATGCCATTCCGCTCAAATGTAATATAGCTGTATGTGATCACAGAGGAATCGTAGGTCTTATCCTGTAACGATTTGCTGGCTCTCGTCAGTGTCTGATAATCTCCCAGAATACTGTTGTCATAACTGCTGGCAAGCAGAGTATACTCTGTTTCGCTGAACAATTTGTTCGTCGTGCTGCGGATATTGCTCAGGCAGCGTTCAAACTGGGTGGTGCCGATTGCCAGCATTTCCATCGCACTGGAGGACTGCGCCTGGATCGTCTGGCGGATCATCAGGCTATATAGAGGAAACACGACCAGGAAGAACCCAACCGGAATACAAAGATACCTTAAAAGCCTTCGGATCCAGTTTCTAACAAACAGTCTCTTACGCATCTGCAAAAGCTCACTCCAAGCAATGATGATTTCTATGGAACTGTTGGCTGCACCTGTAAGGCGTTTATGGAGCTGGTGCATGTTGCACAGCTCCTCCCTCCGCAATTTCGCAGCATCTTTCTAATTATTTTACCACAGAAGGATTTTTTCCTCAACATTTTTATTGATTTGTAACAAAAATCCACTTTATCACCATGATTTTCAATGCTTGAAAATCTCTGTCAGATGGTCAATCACTTTGCTCCGCAAACCGTGTTGTCGTTCAAAGCCACCACCCGGGGCCTGATTGTCTGAGGGAACTCGAATCCCTGGCCCTCTGATTAAAAGGGCCCCTCAGGCTGGGTGCTCTGATTTTGAAACTTTCGAGTTTACGTTGTTTTTGCACAAAGCATCGTGATTTTTCGCCCGGCAAT
>OOBJ01001563.1_pt1 | contig 13799 bp, 13 predicted proteins | sample 1671331 | NCBI WGS metagenome assembly OOBJ01 (sample SAMN06348145, study PRJEB24527) | human gut metagenome | biome: human gut; feature: ankylosing spondylitis patient; material: feces | host: Homo sapiens | place: China | collected 2015-10 | reverse complement strand
ATTGGCTATATCCTAGCCTTTTCAGCCCCGATGATTTCTAAACGGGACAGCAGTGAAATGAAGCACATTATCTTTATAGCCTATACGTCTTTCTACAACTTCTAATTCAGAAGCAAGTTTAGCATAACTACAAGCATTAACATCAACATATTCTTCATCTATATCACCAACTATCACATCTCTATAATAATGAGACTACAAAGCAGCACTAAGGGCCTAGTACACACCACATAACATACTGGTTATCAAAATTATACAATAATACAAAATATTTTCTTCAAAAAAGTTTTCTTTTTCGGAAAAACATATTAAATTTGCAGGTGCAATCAAAGAGGTTGCTTCAGCTTCTGCAGAAAATAATAATTAAAAAAGTACTGTTATGGAAAAACAGACAATTCATTTTAATCCTCCTCTTGGAGGTCATCTACTAGAAGATATTAATATTAATAGTAATACTAATAATGCTGAGAATGAAGAAACTAGTCGTAAGACTGCTACTCATCTTAATGCTCATGCAAATACTAAAAATAACAATTTAAACAATAAACATATGGAAGGAAATATTTTATTTTATTTCACTGATGAAAGTACATTAGCTGCTCCAAAGGGTGATTTAAGGATTACTTTTACGAAAAATCCTTATGATATAGTAGACATAGAAAATCTGCTAGAGTTAAAACAACTGAATGTGATAGTAGTAAAACTAAATAAACCTATCACCGTTAAAGAAATCAATAGTTGGCTAAATCAATTTCGAAAGGTATTAAGAGAAAAAGGAATTGGTTCAAATCAAGCTCTACCAGCTCCTCATAGTATAAATGCCAAAGTTTGCAAAAATCGCATTCATGCTGACGGTACTATTGATACTGTTCGTTATGTGATGTCTATATATTTTTAATAAAAATCAATAATTATGATAACAAAAATGCCAAAATTGAAAAAGCATTCCATGGTTAGAAAATTAATGCTAGATACATTTTCGAATGCTTTTGGTACGATTATCTCACAGATAATATTTAGCATTGTTTCTTATATTTTAAAGATGGTCCTTCATTAAGGAGACACCTTTAAAATAAGAAACAACTATTCAATAACAATTATCCAAATACATTTTTTCCAAAGCGAGTTATAATATCGTCTTTATCTGCTGATGACAAGGAATCACAACGATAAAAAGTATTAAAACCAATGATTGTCACACTATTAGGAATGACAATATTGGACAAGGATGAGCAATTCGAAAATGCGCAGCTCCCTATACTTGTCACGCTATCAGAGATGATAATGCTGAATAGGGATGTACAACCCCAAAAAGCACTGTCTCCTATACTTGTCACACTATTAGGGATAACAATACTGGACAAGGAAGCACAACTATCAAAAGCTCGATTCCCTATACTTGTCATGCTATTAGGAATGACTATTTTGGACAAGGTTGTACACCCACCAAAAGCATTGTCTCCTATACTTGTCACACTATTTGGGATGAATATATTTGACAAGGTTTCACAATGAGAAAAAGCATTGGGTCCTATGCCTGTAATACTATTAGGAATAATATAAGACGACTCTTTATTACGAAATGCAATAATCGTCTTCTTCACGTTATCAATTAACACATCATTGGCATAGAAAAAACTAGAAGAAAGAACTGTCAATATTCCATTCCAATACAAAAAAGGATTTCCATCCATATTTGTGACACTAGCTGGAATGACGATATTAGATAAAGATGAACAATTCGAAAATGCGCAGCTCCCTATACTAGTCACACTGTCAGGGATAATAATACTGAATAAGGATGTACAATCCCAAAAAGCACTATCTCCTATACTTGTCACGCTATTAGGGATAACGATACTGGACAAGGATGTACAACTTGAAAACATACGATATCCTATGCTTTTCACGCTATTAGGGATAACGATACCGGACAAGGATGTACAACTTGAGAATGCTCTTTCTCCTATGTTTGTCACACTATCAGGAATAACGATACTGGACAAGGATGTACAACCATCGAAAGCTTGTTTTTCTATACTTGTCACGCTGTTAGGAATGACTATACTGGACAAGAATGTACAATTCCAAAAAGTACCTTTCCCTATGCTTGTCACACTGTTAGGAATAACAACACTTGATAAAGCTGTCATAGAAAAAGCATCATCCCCAATATATGTTACACTATTTGGGATGACTATACAGGATAAGGATGTACACCCCCAAAAAGCATCATTACAAATAACCTTTGTGTTTTCCTTAATTTTATAAGAACCATCTAAACTATTAGAAACTTTCAATAACCTTCTTCCATCTCTACTATATTTTACTCCATACTCATCCTCGACAGCATTCTCCAAATCCTGTTCTGTTACTTCCGTTGAAAGATTCTCTATCTTAAGTTCTGGCTCCTTTCCCACGAATAATCTAAATGAGCACATGGCTAGACTCTTGTTTGCATTCGCCAACAATAACATAGAAAGAAGTGTAGCAAGTTTCTCATCATTCATCAACTCTTGCAAAGCTGTCATCACTTTACTCTTACTCAAATCACGATAATCAGCAGCAGAGAAGAGTAATCTATCTGCTGCACCATACTCATCAAGCAATGAAGGCTTTAAGGAAATGGCTTTTAGAGACAAAGCTATGCTTGCCAATGCAAAGTCATCTATGGTTTCATCGAAATCATCAATGGTTCGCAATGGGTGAGAGAAGTCTTTAGTACCGATGGTTGGAGACTTCTGACCTTTCATGGCAGGAACAAACATACCATCATAATCCACTAAGGTCAGAGTACCATCAGGGCGAACCATGATATTATCAGGCTTAATGTCACCATGAGCAAATGGCTGAGAACGAAGCCACGCTGCCATTTTACAGAAGCGATAGCAAAGCATTGCCATAGTATAATTGTCTTGATAGTTCTCTGCAATGTAAGTCTCCATCGTTTCACCATCAATCCAATCCATCAGAAGAACCGGAAACTCGTCTTCCTCACAACTGCTATCTACGAAGATTTCTTTGTCTAAGTACTTTACAGAAGTAATATAAGAGGAATCTACGAACTCCAACTCATCTGCGATCTGGCGATAAGCCTCAGCTCTACCTTCTTGTTCTTCAGTAAAGCACTTTAAGGCATAGCATTTCCCCGTCTGTTCATCTTTCATTTTGAACACGACGGCAAAAGCACCACTGCTACGATATGGCTCACCATGATCATTTTGCACTGGTACCAAATGAGCCAACTCATCAAGATTATTACTAGCATCTTGTATGGCTCTAACATATTCTGATATCAAAGGATATTGCATTGACTTTTTCTGTTAATTGTTTTACCCAAAGGTACAAAAGACTTACGATACTACCAAACCATTAGCTATTTTTTCACCTAATTTAATATAGCATGCTATTTTGTACCATCCTGTAATACTTTATGAGATCACAAAGTTAATACTTTTCTTGCATAAAAGGTTGCTTATGGAGAAAAATCATACCTTCACAAGCCTTGCGGAGCCAAAAGATTTGATGCATTCCAAACAATTCAGTACTTTTGCCGAAAAATTCAAACCTTTAAAATTTCATTGAAATGAAGAAGCTATTATGTATCTGCATGATTATGATGTCATGCATCAGTGCCTTCGGACAGGCAAGTGTTAGTAACGTGGCGATTCCTGAGCCTGAGTTTAATGGTGACGCATTTATCTGCAATCTATCTGCCAACACCTACGTAAAAGCAGAAAAGGCTATCGGACAGATGAAGACCAAAGACCAATTCTGGGGATCAGAGAGAAAGCTTTACGTAAAACCTAGCAAATCTTCCGTGAGAGTGAAAAAAGGACATATCCAGTTTGTTATCAGAGTGCCCAACATCAACGATGATCCTTATTCATTCATCAAGATTTCTAAGTTTGCCACAGGCTCTACTCGCAAACTTTCCCTTGCTCGACAGAATGAACTTTCAGGTAAAGTAACGTATGGCGGCAAGAACAAGCAAGAGTTGTTCTTCGAGGCAAAGAAATACGGCACCTCCTCTCTTCTAATAGATGCCGACATCGAAAAGCCTGGTGAATACTGTATCATGATTAGCAACCCAAACAGAGTAGACGGCAAGATTCCTGTATCCTGCTTTGGTGTAGATGAATAAAAACAATCCTCCTTGTTGCGATGTGCTACAAGGAGGATTTCTCGTTTTATTTCCACTCTACCAACTTTCTATCCAATGGAATCTTCTTGGGTTCGCCACGATTGCCATCAATGAAATAACTCCCGGCTAGACTTTCATCAAACTGGAGAGTGAAGGCTTGGCGGATACGGGCACATTTCTCATTGATAGAATTAGACAGTGGATTCGTCAGGGCTTCGATGCTCTGGCGAATCTTCTCTTCTGAAAGATGAGTCCCGTTGTTGTTCGATTTCTTGCGAATATCCACATAGATATCATATAGCTCTTCCCTATAATCTGACAGACATTTGAAAAGGATTCCCTCCTCATGACGCAAAAAGAGAAAATACACCGCCTTTACCAATGGCTCCATCTTGATAGTCATATCATGATAGTCGGGCAGTATGATATCGTAATTCTCCGTGATGACCATTCTACTCAGGTTTTTGGGTGGAAAGAGATACTGCTTCAGCACCCAATCACTTACTCCGCCAAGGCGTAAGTCCTGTACCTGCCGGTACACCTCCTTCATCTTCTGCCTGATATCATAGCTGAATGTTTCATCTGCCGGAATCGGTGTCGGATAAAATATACTGTATGGAAAATCATCGACAGAGCTGAACATCACTTTGCAATCCGGCAACTTATCATACGCAGCCTGCATCAATGGCATAAAATCCTCATCTTCCTCTATAGACAAAGAATAGGAATTGACATAATATATGCCATCCTCCTCATGGTCTAGCTGTAAGATGCTAGAATGTAATTTCTCCTTATTCTTTACTTCTACCAATTGCGACAACAGCAAATCGGAAGGAACAGAGATGTTCAAATCCTCTTTATTCATCGCAGGATAGCTGTAGAGAGCTGTCTTCCTGATATGAGGACCCAGAAATGGGAAATAATTAAAATGAATTGACTTGCTGATAAACAAGTTGTTGATATCCACGAGATGGTTGATGATGGAAAGGTTCAACTTTTCATCATACCCATTCTCTACAAAGAACACCTCGCCATGTAGGCGTGTTGGGAAGTCGCGAAACTTCAATACCCTTTTTCTTCCAATCTTTCCGGTCATTGCTTATCACTTGTTATATGGTTGATTACAGTATTGTACATGTCAGAGCTATCTTATGTATTTATCGAATAGTTAAACTCTGATCACTTCATTAACCGCTCTATCCATTCATTGAACAAAGGGCATTTCTCCCGAATCTTCTCTAAGCCAATGTCCATAGCAACACAAATGCCAACAACTACCTTATTATAATCAGGAATAGCAGCTATCAATCGTTTGGATGGAGCTGTCTCAGGACTATTGTTGATAAGCTCTGGTGATTGGAAAGCCTCTGCCGTAGCCTGCAACTCTGCATAATCAAACTCACTCTCCTCAAAACTGTTCAAGAATGCACTCACATCACTAAACAGCAATCCCTCAAACTCATGAAGTTGTATGTATGGAATGAAGCGAAAGCGATATTGCTCAGAAATATCCTTCGCCATTCTATCTATCAAGAAATGAATACGCTCCGTCTTATCCACTATCTCCTTAGATTCTTCCCATCCAGGAAACCCGAACTGGTCTTTGATGCCATAGTAATCCACCAACATGCTGACATAGACATCACCTTCTTGAAGATGATTCAAGATTTGCTTTTTGATGGTAGCCCAAGGCACGATACCACCATGCGAATGCTTGATGACAGGAGCTTCCACATAAACATCATGCTTAGCAAACTCAACCCCAAGCACTTCTGTACAAAACTCTTGTTCCGTAGGGCCCTCACATACTATGATTAGTCGTTTCATCGTGGCTGACCCCCTTTCATTATATTTTGTTTCCACAAATCACCAAGTGTATAATCCTCAAGCCAATGTGCCAACTCTTCGCTATTCAGGCGATTGATGGTTGTACCATTTTCGTTCTGATTAACAGTCAAGACATCCTCTGGTTCAAAGTTACTGATTAGTTCAGCACTCTGAGTTGCAACGATAACTTGCGTACCCTTTTGTGCCGCCATCTTAATCAAACCCGAAAGCTTTTCGATAGCCACAGGATGCAAACCAAGCTCCGGCTCATCAATGATGATAACTCGTGGTAACCATGGCTGCATAAAGAGCACGGTCAAGGCAATAAAGCGAATGGTTCCATCCGACAAGTCAGTCGGTCCGTAAATCATAGAGCTATACTTATCCTGCCATTGCAAGCGCACCATATCGGCTTCGGTTGGTTGGAAATAGAAGTCCGAGAAATAGGGAGCCACACTCTGAATGACACGGATAATGCGACGATAAGCCATCGGCTTCTCTCGCTGAATACGATAGAGGATAGCCGCCAGATTTTCACCATGCTCATACATACGATAAGCATCGTTCACGATATGGCTATCAGCCGTAAATGGAGAACGGCGACCTGTATCGTGGAAGTGAAACTTGCGGATTTGGGAGATATAACCTTTTATATAATCTCCCCTGCGCATTCCATCATAATCCTTTAACCCAGCTTCTTCTTGATACTTCCCTATATCTACCGTAGACAACTGTCCAAAATAAGAATATCCCAATTTCTCATGAGCTATCAATAATTTTCCATCGGATTCCATCAAAGATAAAACATAAGAATTTAACTTCTGTCCTATCTCTATTTCTATTTTCTCTGTTTGCTTCAAACCTTGATAAAAGAACTTATTGACTCCACCCATTTGGGCTACATATGAAGCCAGCCTCTTTTCATAGAGATTGCCCAACATTTCGAATAGTGACAAGAAATTACTTTTGCCAGCTCCATTTGCGCCTATCAAGAGATTGATTGGATGCAAGCAAACCGCTATTTTCTTGAATGATTTATAACCTTGTATTTTAACGAAGTCCATATTATTTTCTCCTATATTTTACATTTTTCTCTGTTTGCTTTTTGAACAACAATAGATAAATCAAATAACCTCTTGGTATCTTTTAATAATTCTTCAGACTTCATATTAATTGCCGTCAAAATCAAATTTATATCTGAGACATAAGCATTTATTCTTTTATCTAAAAGAAGTATCTCACTTTTTGCCCCCATAATAGTATTTTCATATTCAATTTTTTGTTCTAAAGTCACACCAAGTTCCAAGAGAGACTCTGCATTAGATATTATCTGAGAGTTTCCATTTTTCATACTTAAATCTGATTGATTTTGAGCTATACGCATAACCAATTCCAACTGCTTATCCAAAAGGACAGACAACTCAGAAATACATTGTTCCCAACAAGCCTTATACGTTTGCTCTTCTTTTGGTCTAGGCTCATTAAGATCATAACCATAGACATATCGAAGCTGCAAATCACAAGAATATATCTCAGCTTTCTTGTTCACTATTTTTTCTTTTGAAGATATTAAATCATTTTGATTGATACTTGCTGTTATTCCTTGTATTTCTGCGTAATTCAATAAATTCAGATTATTTTTCAAACACACATTTCTTTCTTCTTGTTCCTTTATCGTTTGCTGATAATTCAATATTTTATTTTGCTGCAATAATGTCTGTTCACAATTAGCATTTGTATAAAATATTGCAATCAAGCCAACAACCAAAGCAAGAACACTACCAGCATAACTTCCCCAAAAATTCAACCAATCACCATTTGAAAGAGGCATAACTGTACCTTCGCCAACTGACAATATCAAATTGAAGATGAATGCAATAAACAAACTAACAAGCAACGCAAAGAACACTGCTATTTTTAAGTTTCTTTCTTTTAACATAATTTCCATCAATTACAAATTAAACAATTGTATTAATTTATCTAATACTGGCCTAAAGCCTTCTATCCATTCCTTACCAAAAGAAAGATAGTTTTCTTCTATATAAACTTTTATTGCCTCCGGTATTGTTTTTGGACGTTTACTTCCTTTTACCTCCCATTTAACATTGCGTATTTCTTTGTGAGATACCACATGAATTTTATCCATAATAGGTTTATAAGATTCACTATCAAACAAATCTTCCAATATATAAGAATTTGGATCTTTCTCTTTAGGTCTCTGTGACCTGACCACACCATAATTATTTTGATAAAACAACGATGTGGTTACATTGTCAGAATTGGCAGAAACTTGCAGCATCAGCTTCTCCTTTCCATTATATCCCTCCATATCATAATCAAACAAGAATACAAGATGCTCAATTTTAGAAATCATAGGATACAAAGTCTCCCTATACATCGCAACAGCATTACTTGCTCCACCTGCATGCATAAATGCTATATTATTTAACTTTGCATATTTCGTATCTTCTCGTGCAAATATATCTATAGCATACTTCAGATACATAATGTCATAAGGTCCTTCCGTCACTAAAATATTCTTTGAACTTAGGATAAAAGAACCTTCAAAGTAATCTATTGCTCCATCAGTCAAATCGCTTAGATGTTTTAGCCCATCTGCTGTTTCAACTATACCATCATACATATAATAAATATTTTCTACATGGTATCCATCCCAACGTTTATTCAAAAACATTGGCGAATGAGTTGTCATTATCGTTTGACCTTCAAATTCTGAAATAACTCTAAGGAGCTCTTTCTTCATTGCTATATGAGTATGCGCATCAGGTTCATCAAATAAGACAAGGGCATCTTTATCGCCCAACACTTTTGTAATGCATTCGATGAGGATGAGTTTCTTCTCCCCTTCGCTCAAGTCTTCGAAATTATAGCCATTTACCTGTATGTCTATATTTTCAATCAACTTATCAGCTCGCATACCAGAATTAAGATTTCGCTCAGGCATGCAAAGGAAATAAAGGTAATAAAATACCTGGGCATCTGGTGTTAAGTTGGGATACGAATTACATATCAAGTCCTCATACTTCAATACCTCCATCGGAATTCTTTCCTTTCCAAATTTCTCTTCTATACGAGCGTACCAATTAGAAGCATCATGGCTATTAGCCTTATTTTCCTCACGACGAGTGAATTGTACGGTCACTTGTTGAGCATCTACTTTTAAGATATTCTTAACAAAGGATTTTACCTCTTCATTCTCACTAAAGAGTAAAGAGATAAAAGCTATCTTCCAACAATACTTGTTTACATAAAGGCTCAGTGGCTTATATTCACCTCCACCAATGGCAGCATTAAAGAAACGAACATAATAATCCTTATAGCAGAAATTCCACAAACGGTCATCTTCTCCACTATAACATGAGATAAGCATGGAAGGCATCTTAGGCTGCGAGTCTAATTCTATAACCTTTCCTGTTTGGTCGATATTACCATAAAAGCAAGTTTCTCCATCCATCTCATACTCTATCCAGAAATTACCTATAGGAGTCTTGACTTGAAGCCCAAACATGGTATCAAGCACCAAACTTATTGCCTCCAGCAAGTTACTCTTACCAGAACCATTCAAACCAATCAATGCTATATAGCCTTGATTCCCCTCAAAAGAATATTCACCATGAATGTTCTTGTAATGCTCTATATATAATTTCTTTAATCTCATAATTATTCAAATATTGTTTGTTCAAAATTCTCTAAGGCAGAAGTCACCATATTTTTCGCTATAATCTTATTTGATTTTATCACTTCTTTTCGTTTGGAGATTTCATCTGCTATCTGTTTCTGTATGCCGAGTGGTGGAATTGGAATCACCACATTCTTAAAAGATTCCTCATTCAATCTTGGCATCCTTGCTCCGCTAACTAATTCAGAGATTTGATCCTGAATAATATAGGAAGAAAGTACATACTTAAAGTATTTTATATCTATACCTGCTTTTGGCTTAAAACAAAAAAACTCAGATGAGCATACAATGTTTTCTCTTTCCGTTTCATTCACCCAATATTTATTTAAATATGGGCGTAACTTCCCATAAATGAAGAAGCCTTTTGGAATCCGAACCGTTTGGCTTTTTATCTGCATTCCTTTAACTATTGGTAAACCCAATAATTCTCCTGTATTTTTTTCAACAGATTCCATTCCTATATATGCAAAATTCTTTTGAGGCTCCTTATAAGTTTCTATCCTCAATGAAGCTTTGTTTACATCTGTCATAAATGCAGAAAGACACTGTCCTATCGTTTTCACATCGTAAGCGGACAAGACATTTCGCCGAGTTGAATAATACTGAACATCCCACCTACTAGCATCTCTAAATAAAACAAAGTTCAAGCCTTTATGAATATAACTTTTATTGCATGAGAACTTCAACATTGAATCTAAATAATGATTTATATTTTGTTCTTTATCCATCGCCTCATCAAGCAATTGGTTTGCCTCAAAAAGATTTTCATTATAAGCTTTCAATATAGCTTTCTGTTCATCCAACGAAGGCAAAGGGATTGATTGTTGCAAAAAAGCGTCCTCCTGCAAATAATGCCTATTGGTAGTGCCATTGCTACATTTCTCAGCAAACCCAACAAACTGTTTTGTTTGGGTTACTAGAACAAGATATTGAGGATTTAACAAATTATAATCAACATCAAAAGCCCAAAAATTACCAGTTATTATAGCTCCATCTGCTTCTTCTGGAACAACACCAAAAGCACCATTTCTTGCATCAATCTTAGACAACAAGAACTGACCTTTCTTTACTAAATATTGTTTCTTTGTTCCAATATCTTTTCCCAATTTAGTATCTCTAACGGCAATTCCTTTACCTATAGTACTTACAGATACACGCTTATATACAATATTATCTTGTAAAGTAACTAATTTTTTAGAGCGAGACAAGAACGAGCCAATCTTAGCCATTGGGTACTTCTTGGTAAAGCCCAATTCCTCCTCAACCACATATTGGACACTCCAATTCGGAATGTCCTTATAGTGGGCAAAATGGATATATCTAAAATTATTTACACTCATTTCTCTTTAATATCTATAGAATGGTTCTGGTTCGCAAGCGACACCATCAATAAATCTTGTACGCAGCATGGTTCCGTCATCAGAAACATTGTATTTCGTGGCCTTCACATGCTTCTCCCAAAGTTTGTTTTCCTTTCGATATTCCGTAAACTCCTTTTCAAGCGGTTCCAATTCGTTTTCTATCTTAGCTCCAGTAGTACTGATACCAGCTTTCTGAACCTCTGCTATAGGAATCACGTAGTCAAATCTTTCTTTCACTAAGACTTTAATTTCGTTCTCAATCAAAGCCGTCAACTCTTTCTTACGAGACCGAAGGCTTTTCTTTTCATCTTTTGTCAAAGCCTCCTTGCCACGTTTTGCCAACTTCACATCTATATCCGTCATTTCTTCATCGTACTTAGCTTCCACCTCATGCGATACTTGAATATAGATACGATTGTATTCCTCAGCCTCATCTTCGGTGAATTTCTTGAAGAACAACAAACTTGGCTTTACTGTAGCACCTGCTGCCATAAATACATCTTGCGGAATAGACACAATCAGCAATATCTTTGCCTTGCTCTCCACAAAATCGCGCACCTTTTGAAGGTTTGTATTGTTCAATACACCTTCTGGGAGCACAATACCCATTCTGCCACCAGGCTTTAGGAGATTCAAACAACGCTCTATAAACAAGACTTCGGTAAGCCCACTAAACTTTCCTATTTGAAACAGGTCAAGTATAGGTTGATTTATATGATCATTGACTTGCTTTAACGCATTGTCATAATTTTCCTTACCATACCTTTTTTCATAAGCCTTGATTTTCTCTATATCAGTAAACCTATCGGCTTCTGTAATCTTTAATTCCTTGTCTATTCTTGCCCCAAAAGGAGGATTAGTAAGGATGACGTCAAAGCGGCCTTCCCAAATGCCATTGACATTCAAGAGACCATCATGATGATGAACTCCACCATGACCATCTCCGTGCATAATCATATTCATCTTGGCAGTTCGAGCCATACGAGGATTGGCATCCGTTCCATAGATACAATCGAAAGAAAGGGAGCGCAAACGCCCCATTGGATTATTGATGTCCAACTCATAGTTCATCTTGCTGAAAGCATCTATTACCTTTTGGTCGTTTTTCTCTTGTTCTTTCTTTGGTAGCTTTGAATAATCGTCTGTAAACAAAGACTTTTTCACATCCTCTTTTCTTACTTCCACTTCATTCTCTATATGTTCACGAACATACTCGAAAGCACGAATCAAGAATCCACCACTACCACAACAAGGATCACAAACATACTCACCTTCTTGTGGGTCAAGCACAGATACCATAAAATCAACAATAGTACGAGGCGTGAAAAATTGCCCTAACTCTCCACGGAACGTTCTTCCCAAAAATTGCTCGAAGGCAATACCTTTCACATCATCAGAAGTAGTTGACAAGTTATACACTTGTAATTCCTTCACGATTTGTTCAAAGCTATTCTCTCGTATTTTGATAGTTTCATTTTCATCAAAAAGATGGTCTTTAGCAAAATCCTCCTTTGTCTTTTCAAACAAGAATTGATAGAACTCAGGGGCATCCTTAGACTTCATATTGTTATATGCATTCTTTAGCTTTATAAAAGCATCTTTTGAAAATATCTGAGTTCCTGAATTGGTACGTTCATATCTAATTTTGATGAACAGAATCTTGCTTATTTCATCAAAAGCTGCTTCAGGAGAAAGTTTATCATTATTACGAATGATGTTATGGCACTTAAAAAGCAATCGGGAGAACTCATCACGAGTAAACGCTTTTGTCTGCAGCAGCATAGCCTTGATTTTCTTGTCATCGTTCACCATATCGGCAGAAGGAATATCAGCAATTTCCTCCAACTTTTTAGGCATAGCATCCTCTACCACCTTAAAAATACGAGTTTCCTTCAAGTTGGTTGTGACAAAAAACTTAGCACCAGCCCAAGCTGCATAATTATATCCTTGAAAATAGTCAGCTTGGCGAATAGTAACATTTTCCGCCTTACACTCCACTACGATAAGTGCATTCTTCCCTTTTCGTTTATCCTCCTCATTTCGCCAAATAACAATATCTGCACGAGCAGCACCTTGCCCGCGTTGAGAGTTTGTCACCTTTACTTCTTCTCCCATTTGTTTGATGCCATAGCCGTAGCTATCCACCAAACGACAAACATATCTTTGGCGAACTTCCTCCTCAGGCTTTAGCACAAGCCATTTATCTCTTATCGGAGAATATATCTGGTTGCTTTCTTTTTTTATTTCCATATAGGATAGCTTTTTGTTTTAACAAGGCAAAGGTACACTTTTTAAGTGTATTTACCAAATTATTTATTCAAAACTTTTGTTTTGCTCGCAAAATCAACCAAATCTTTCTATTACTAATTGAAAAACGAGGAAAATCTTCCAAAACGACAATACTCGCAACCTTCTTCTCCCAAATTCCCCAAAAGTCAAACGAAAAGGACAAAACTATCTTGTTACTACTTATGCCCATACGGATGCGGAGTAATTTCATCTTCTTTTTGGCACGCAGATTGTGACTATGAATAGCGGGGTCGATAATGAATCCACAAAAAAGAAAGAAAGTAAGTAACATTAAACAGAAGTTGGCACTCCTATCAAGCCACAGGCTACTACTGAGGATTCTACACAACAGGAGACTACTCAGCAGCAGGATTCTGCGTTATTATGCTCTAAAACAAACCATTCCGTTTCATTAAATTCAACAATTCTTTATCAGAGATAGATTCCATTTCTGATTTATCATAAATGGTCAATAGTT
>OOBJ01001553.1_pt1 | contig 13840 bp, 13 predicted proteins | sample 1671331 | NCBI WGS metagenome assembly OOBJ01 (sample SAMN06348145, study PRJEB24527) | human gut metagenome | biome: human gut; feature: ankylosing spondylitis patient; material: feces | host: Homo sapiens | place: China | collected 2015-10 | reverse complement strand
ATTAATACGTTTCACCACAGATTAACACAGATTCACACAGATTTTACTTCTTCTAAAGAAAAAACATCTGTGTGAATCTGTGTTAATCTGTGGTGACTCAATAAAATAAACAGAAATGAAATTAAACCTGAAAAATCCCATTGTTTTCTTTGATTTAGAAACAACAGGAACCAATATCAACACAGACCGAATTGTTGAAATCTGCTATCTGAAAGTATATCCGAATGGAAATGAAGAAGCAAAGACATTACGTATCAATCCTGAAATGCATATTCCGGAAGCATCCTCTGCTATACATGGTATTTATGATGCCGACGTAGCAGATTGTCCTACTTTTAAAGAAGTAGCGAAAAACATAGCCCGAGACATTGAAGGTTGCGATTTGGCAGGATTTAATTCCAATCGTTTTGATATTCCTGTCCTTGCCGAAGAATTTCTTCGTGCCGGAGTAGATATTGATATGACAAAACGTAAATTTGTAGACGTACAGGTCATCTTCCACAAAATGGAACAACGCACCCTGTCTGCTGCCTACAAGTTCTATTGCGACAAGAATCTGGAAGATGCACACACTGCCGAAGCAGATACACGGGCTACTTACGAAGTGCTGAAAGCACAGCTCGACCGTTACTCCGATCTTCAGAATGATATTGCGTTCCTGGCAGATTATTCAAGTTTCAGCAAGAATGTCGATTTTGCCGGACGCATGGTGTACGATGATAACGGAGTAGAAGTGTTCAACTTCGGAAAATATAAGGGAATGTCTGTAGCCGAGGTTTTGAAGAAAGATCCCGGATATTACAGTTGGATTTTGAATAGTGACTTCACGCTGAACACCAAGGCGGCATTGACAAAAATCCGCTTGCGTGAAATGAGTAATTTGATTACAAAATAATGCTAAAAGGAAAGAAAATAATTCTTGGAATTACCGGCAGTATTGCCGCGTATAAGGCGTGCTATATCATTCGCGGACTGATAAAACAAGGAGCGGAAGTGCAGGTCGTAATTACTCCGGCGGGAAAAGAATTTATTACTCCGATCACTCTTTCGGCTTTGACCAGCAAACCGGTCATCAGTGAGTTTTTTGCCCAACGTGACGGAACGTGGAACAGCCACGTCGATCTCGGTTTATGGGCGGATGCCGTATTGATTGCGCCGGCCACTGCCTCCACCATCGGTAAAATGGCCAACGGAATAGCCGACAATATGCTGATAACCACTTATCTTTCGGCAAAAGCTCCCGTGTTTGTTGCTCCGGCAATGGACCTCGATATGTTTGCCCATCCTGCCACTCAGAAAAATCTGGATATTCTGCGTTCATACGGTAATCATATTATCGAGCCGGGGACAGGAGAACTAGCCAGCCATCTGGTAGGGAAGGGGCGAATGGAAGAGCCGGAGAATATCATCCGGGTATTGGATGAATTCTTTGCTTCGAGTGACGAACTGTCCGGAAAGAAAGTGATGATTACTGCCGGACCGACTTACGAAAAGATAGACCCGGTGCGTTTCATCGGCAATTATTCGTCCGGAAAGATGGGATTCGCGTTGGCAGAAGAATGTGCCCGTCGCGGAGCACAAGTGACCTTGATTACAGGTCCTGTGCAACTCAAAACGCAACATTCTGGCATAATTCGTGTCGATGTCGAATCTGCTGAAGAAATGTACAAAGCAGCGCAGGCTCATTTCCCGGATGCTGATGCAGGTATTCTTTGTGCGGCAGTAGCCGACTATCGTCCGGAAACAGTAGCCGATAAGAAGATTAAACGGGAAAAAGAAGAAGAACTGACCCTGCATCTTCGGGCAACACAAGATATTGCTGCCTCTTTAGGAGCCATAAAAAGAAAACAACAATGCCTGGTTGGCTTTGCGCTCGAAACCAATAATGAGCAGCAGAATGCCGAAGGAAAGCTCGAACGCAAGAACTTCGATTTTATTGTGCTCAACTCGTTGAATGATGCAGGAGCCGGTTTCCGCCATGATACCAATAAGATAAGTATAATCGACAGGAAAGGTCGTACAGACTATCCTCTGAAGTCGAAAACAGAAGTAGCTCAAGACATCATTGATTGTCTGGTAGCTACCCTGTCTCCCAATTTTTAATTTTCAAATTTTAATTTTTAATTAATTTGTTACGTTCACTATACATTCAGAATTACGCATTGATAGAAAAACTGGATATCAGTTTTGAAACAGGCTTTTCCGTTATAACAGGTGAAACGGGAGCCGGGAAATCAATTATTCTGGGAGCGATCGGGCTCCTGCTGGGGCAACGTGCCGATGTGAAAGCGATTCGTCGCGGAGCTTCCAAATGTATTATAGAGGCACGGTTCGATATTGCTGCCTACGGTATGCGTCCGTTTTTTGAAGAAAACGAATTGGAATATGATGAAGAGTGTATTTTGCGTCGTGAGGTACAGGCTTCCGGTAAAAGCAGAGCATTCATCAATGATACTCCCGCTTCACTGGCACAAATGAAAGAGCTGGGCGAACAATTGATAGATGTACATTCTCAACATCAGAATCTGTTACTTAATAAAGAAGGATTCCAGTTGAACGTGCTTGATATTCTGGCACATAATGATGCAGCATTGGAGAAATACCATCTGCGTTATGGCGAATGGAAGCAGACAGAACGCGAACTGGCTGAATTAATGTCACTGGCAGAGAAAAGCCGTTCCGATGAAGATTATATCCGTTTCCAACTTGAACAGCTCGAGGAGGCCCATCTTGTAGAAGGAGAGCAAGAGGAATTGGAGCAGGAAGCCGAAACACTAAGTCATGCGGAGGAGATTAAAGCCGGACTTTACCGGGTAGAACAGTCATTTGTCTCGGATGAAGGCGGATTGCTTTCTTACCTGAAAGATAGTCTGAATACGCTGAATAGCCTGCAAAGAGTCTATCAGCCCGCTAAGGAACTTACCGAACGTATGGAGAGCGCCTATATCGAATTGAAAGATATTTCGCACGAAGTCTCTTCGCAAAGTGATTCCGTTGAATTTAATCCGGTCCGCCTGGAAGAAGTGAACGAACGGCTGAATCTGATTTATTCCCTGCAACAGAAACACCGGGCACAGACTCTTGACGAGTTGATAGCGTTGACGGATGAATATCGTAGCAAATTGTCAGACATCACTTCATACGATGAACGTATTGCCGAGCTGACCGTTCGTAAAGAGGAACAATATAAGCAAGTGAAACAACAAGCAGAACTGCTCACCAAAGCCCGTACGAAAGCTGCGCGTGAAGTGGAAAAGCAATTGGCTGCCCGCTTGATTCCGTTGGGAATGCCGAATGTTCGTTTCCAGATCGAAATGGGACTGAAGAAAGAGCCGGGATTGCAAGGAGAAGATACAGTCAACTTCCTGTTTTCTGCCAATAAGAATGGTACCTTGCAGAATATCTCTTCCGTAGCTTCGGGAGGTGAAATTGCCCGTGTCATGCTTTCTATCAAAGCATTGATTGCCGGAGCCGTGAAACTGCCGACTATCGTATTTGATGAAATAGATACCGGTGTTTCCGGTGAAATAGCCGACCGCATGGCGGACATGATGCAGGAAATGGGCGACCGGAACCGTCAGGTAATCAGCATCACCCACTTGCCGCAGATTGCTGCCCGCGGACGTGCACATTATAAAGTATATAAGAAAGACAGCGATACGGAAACAAACAGTCATATCCGCCGTCTCACCGATGAAGAACGAGTAGAGGAAATAGCTCACATGCTTAGTGGCGCCACTCTGACCGAGGCCGCCCTTAGCAATGCCAAATCCCTGCTTGATGCTAAGTAATTAATGGCTAAATTGATTCATTCAAAGTAGTTGAGGTAGTGAATTGTTAAGCGGTAACTGATAAGTAGTAAATTGTAAATAGTAAAATAGTAAATCAAATAGATGTTGGATAAAAGTGAAATGATTTTCGGCGTTCGTGCCGTGATAGAAGCCATTCAGGCAGGTAAAGAGATTGATAAAATTCTGGTAAAGAAAGACATTCAGAGTGATCTTTCCAAAGAATTGTTTGCTGCTTTGAAAGGGCTGATGATACCGGTTCAGCGTGTTCCGGTAGAACGTATTAACCGCATTACCCGGAAAAATCATCAGGGAGTGATTGCTTTCATTTCTTCTGTGACTTATCAGAAAACGGAAGATCTTGTTCCTTTCTTGTTCGAACAAGGGAAGAATCCGTTTTTTGTTATGCTGGACGGAGTGACCGATGTACGTAATTTCGGAGCCATTGCCCGTACCTGCGAATGTGCAGCTGTCGATGCAGTGATTATTCCTGTCCGCGGGAGTGCGTCTGTCAATGCTGATGCCGTGAAAACATCGGCAGGAGCGCTGCACACGCTGCCTGTGTGTCGTGAGCAGAACCTCCGTTCAACGCTGCAATATCTGAAAGACAGTGGTTTCCGCATTGTTGCTGCTACCGAGAAGGGAGATTACGACTATACAAAAGCCGATTATACAGGACCGTTGTGCATCATTATGGGAGCGGAGGATACGGGAGTTTCTTATGAAAACCTTGCGCTCTGCGACGAATGGGTGAAAATCCCGATGCTGGGCACCATCGAATCTCTGAATGTTTCTGTGGCTGCCGGTATCCTGGTTTACGAAGCTGTGAAACAAAGAAATAATGATTGATATGAAGAAGATTTTAATTCTACCTTTGCTGCTTTTCTTCCTGATACAGGGAAGCATGGCGCAAACTCCCAAATGGGTAGAGAAGGCAAAACGGGCAGTCTTCTCTGTGGTGACTTATGACAAGAATGATAAAATGCTGAATACCGGAAACGGATTTTTTGTATCCGAAGATGGATTGGCTTTATCAGATTATACTCTTTTTAAAGGAGCCGAACGTGCAGTGGTTATCACTTCCGAAGGCAAGCAGATGCCGGTTAGCCTGATACTTGGAGCGAATGATATGTATGATGTCATTAAGTTCCGTGTAGCTATCACCGAGAAGAAAGTGCCTGCGCTCATTGTGGCTAAAACAGCTCCGGCAGTGGGAGCCGATGCGTGGATGCTTCCTTATTCTACACAGAAAAGTATCGCTTGCGTTACTGGTAAAGTGAAAGAAGTTTCCAAAGTAGCCGGAGAATATCATTACTATACATTGGGTATGCAGATGAAAGATAAGATGGTGAGCTGTCCGGTGATGAATGCCGAAGGTCAGGTATTTGGCATTGCGCAGAAGTCATCCGGCATCGATACGGTGACCACTTGCTATGCGGCAGGAGCAGCTTTTGCCATGGCACAGAAAATCAGTGCTCTTTCTTTGGGAGACGCTGCTTTGAAAAAGATTGGCATCCGGAAAGGCCTGCCCGAGACGGAAGACCAAGCATTAGTGTACTTGTTTATGGCATCTTCGAGCCTGTCGGGCGACGATTACGAAAAGCTGTTGGATGATTTCATCCGTCAGTTTCCTGCCAATGCGGATGGTTATCTTCGTCGTGCCAATTATTATGCAGCTAAAGGCAAAGACGATCACGCTTGGTATGATAAAGCAGTTGCCGACTTTAATCAAGCTTTGAAAGTAGCCCAGAAAAAAGATGATGTATATTATAATATAGGTAAGCTGATGTATGCTTATCAATTGTCGAAGCCGGAAAAAACGTATAAAGACTGGACGTATGACACTGCTTTGCAGAATGTTCGTCAGGCAATTGCCATTGATCCGCTGCCTATTTATATTCAAATGGAAGGCGATATACTGTTTGCCCAGCAAGACTATGCCGGTGCTTTGGCAGCTTATGAAAAGGTAAATGCCAGCAACATTGCTTCTCCGGCCACTTTCTTTAGTGCTGCCAAGACGAAGGAACTGGCGAAAGGTGACCCGAAAGAAGTCGTAGCTTTAATGGATAGCTGTATTGCCCGTTGCCCGCAACCGATCACAGCAGATTTTGCTCCATATTTGTTGGAACGTGCACAGATGAACATGAATGCCGGCCAGCCACGGAATGCGATGCTCGATTATGATGCTTATCATACAGCAGTCAAAGGAGAGGTAAACGACGTATTCTATTACTATCGCGAACAGGCCGCTTTGAAAGCACGCCAATTCCAACGCGCCTTGGATGATATAGTTAAAGCAATTGAAATGAATCCGACAGACCTGACCTATCAGGCGGAACATGCCGTTGTAAACCTGCGTGTAGGACGTTACGAAGAAGCTATTCAGATTTTGAATAATATACTGAAGGCTGATCCTAAATATGCCGAGGCTTACCGCTTACTGGGACTTTGTCAGATACAGTTGAAGAAGACAGATGAAGCTTGCGGTAACTTTAAGAAAGCGAAAGAACTGGGTGATCCGAATGTAGATGAGCTGATTACCAAATACTGCAAGTAAGAGATTACCTCTTCGAAAAACAACATAAGTAAAAATGAATCCCTGCCAACTCGAAAATTGGCAGGGATTCCTCGTTTTTGGGGACGTTGTATAAAAAAACTCTCTCTCTTTTTTTTTATTTTTCCCCACTTCACTTGTTAAGCTCAGGTTGTAGGTTTTAATGATATATGGTTTGATTTCCCTTTTTCCCCTCTTTTATAAGTTAAATGCACGCTTATTGAAAATACTGCATGGCTTCACTTATTTTTTTTAGAAATTATTCGATTTTCGATCTAAAACAGCGACTAAATTTAAAAATGTGCTTCATTTTATCTATAATCTTACTATATTCCGCACGTTTTTAATAACACGTATGAGATAAGTTATAATTTATGGAAAAAAATCGATTTACTATTTGTGCAAACAATTACATCGATTGTTTGCGACAAGAGGGGCGTTATTCTACGGCCCACGTGTATAAACACGCTATTCGTTCTTTTTCGCAGTTTTGTGGAACCCAATCCATTACGTTTAGTAGGATAAACCGCGAAACTCTAAAGAGGTATAGCAACTATCTGTTGGCTTCCCGTTTGAAGCCTAATACGATTTCTACGTATATGCGTATGCTTCGTAGTATCTACAATCGCGGAGTTGATACGCATCAGGCTCCTTATGTACATGGCTTGTTCCGGGATGTATTTACCGGGGTGGACACACGTCAGAAGAAAGCCATCCCGATCGGTGAACTTCACATATTACTAAACAAAGATCCTCAATCGGAAAAGCTTCGCCGGACACAGGCCATTGCCAATCTGTTATTTCAGTTTTGTGGAATGCCTTTTTCTGATTTGGCCCATCTGGAAAAATCCAATTTGAAACAAGGTCTTTTAAAGTACAACCGTCTCAAGACCGGTACTCCTATGAGTATAGAAGTGCTGGAGTCAGCGCACAATGCAATCGGGGGATTATACAATAAAACCGATGCGCGAAGTCCCGATTATCCTGATTATCTTTTTCGGATATTAAGCGGAGCATATAAGAGAGATGAAGAGGAGGCTTATCGTGAATATCAGTCAGCCTTGAGACGTTTCAATAATGACTTGAAAAGCCTGTCCAGAAAATTAAGGATATCTTCATCCGTCACGTCTTACACGCTTCGTCATTCTTGGGCTACGACTGCCAAGTACAGAGGTGTTCCTATCGAGATGATTAGCGAATCATTAGGGCACAAATCTATTAAAACAACACAGATATATTTAAAGGGTTTCGAATTGGAAGAAAGAACAAGGGTTAATAAATTGAATTATTCTTACGTATGTAGTTTTAAAATGTTCTGATTAATATTATTAAAGCATTATGGATTAGGGACTTAATGCTGGTGTTACTTCTTAGGTAACGGAAATATATTCGCTACAAAGATAGGTAAAAATATTAATAGCAAACAAGCAAAAAACTTCTTTTTTTCCTTTTTCTCAAGCACCAGAAGAACTATAACAACAACTTCAAGCATGGCTATTTTAGCTGCCATATTGCTTTTTTCCTGCGACCAGCTAAGCTTTACTCCATCTACCTCATCCGGCAGTGTGAGCTTTTTAGTCCCTGTCTTTGACATCTCACTGTCAATATGTCTGTTGATACCCTTTATGAGGCGCTCGCCCGCGTCCAGTTCATCCGGAAATACCACAAATGAGAAATCATACAGCTGTCTGTGTTCGCCACAGGAAAGCTCAACACTTGCGCTAATCAGCTTTCCCTGTTCATCATCAACCTCCTCAAATGCATCCTGGTTCACATCTCCATTAATATCAACCACATCATAGTCACTCAGTGTCCACTCTGCCTCCACAGCTCCCGATGCATATGCATCCTTCATAATCACATGCCCTCTGACCTGTTCCACACTCTGATTCTCTTCACAAAAGCTGTCGTCTATCTCTTTTTTTGCCTGTGTAAACAGCTCATTCGCCTGTTTATCCGAAGGCTGCTCCTCCCTAACCTTCAGCTGATAGCTGTAATCCTCATCGAGTCCATCCGCATTTAGCACCAGGTCATATACTGCATCTCCGTCACCTGTATCATTGCGTATAAGTGTATTATCAGTTATAGCATTTGACGACATGTCCATGATAAAAGCAAAAACTAAAACTATAACAAATAATGCTGCTATTCTAAGCCTCTTTCCTCCCGTCATATGCCTATTCCTACCTGTAAAAATTTCTTTGCCAGTTTAATTGCCCCTGCATAGGCTAAAAGACAGGTACTCATAAAGATTACCCCGATCAGGTTTCCGTATAGTGCAGACATATAATCTCTTGAAGACAGCTTTAAAAATGCCAAAAGAAATATCGGAATATAGTTCATAGTCTTTTGCTCAAGTCTTTTGGCAGAAACCGCAACCTCTATCTGTCGGTTGGTATCATACTTTGTCCACATCCTGTAAGTGGTAGACTCTATGATATCCACAAATCTGCCGCCGCTTCTCTTTGCAAATGAGAAAATATCAGAAAAATTGACTATATCCTCCAGACCGCTTCTATGAGCAAATTCTGACAGCACCGCCTCAAATGTCTGATTCATCTTTATCTGCCTGTTCATCTCCTGTATCTCAGACAGCATAAGCGAATCATTCCCATACATGAGCTCCATCTCTTTTTCAGCCTCCTGCCATGCATTCTCCACAGAGTATCCGGCCAGCATATTCGAGCTCAATACCTTAAGTACATTCATAAACTCTTCATTTAGTTTTTCCTTTTGTCTTCTGACACCCTCCTGCCTGCACAGCTTTGCACAATACGCAAACACCGCCGGAAAAGCAATAACAACAATAGGACTGTCATAAAACAAATATGCGATAATCACTGTGGCAGCCATACTTTTTATGAAAACAATCCCCCAATCCTTTGTGCACATGGAATATCTGCTGTAATCCATATAATCAAACCCTTCATAACTGTTCAGTAACATATATTCCTATACTGACAGCTACAGCCTTTCTTACTTTAAATGCCACATAACAGCCTATACACTAAGCCCTGCTGCCATAAGCTTGTCGGTGTGACAAAGTGTCCCTGCTTTCTTTAAAAAGCCCTGTATCCTCCCACTGTCCAAAACAGCGGTTTCCTCAAAACGATACAGCGTATGCAGCACAATTTCACCACCCATAAATCCATCCACCTCTGATATCTCAAGGACTCTCCTGCTTTTATCCCTCAGCCTGCCAAGCTGGACAATAATATCTATTCCGGATGCTATCTGCTGCCGTATCGCATTGAGTGGGAAATCCTGACCTTGAAGCACCATAGTCTCAATTCTTGAAATGATATCATGTGGTGAATTGGCATGGCCGGTGGACAACGAGCCGTCATGTCCTGTATTCATAGCCTGAAGCATATCAAGTGCCTCTGCACCTCTGCACTCGCCCACTATTATCCTGTCCGGTCTCATACGAAGAGCCGTCCTGATAAGATCTCTTATTGTAATTGGAGTAACCCCATCGGTATTTGCATTTCTTGTCTCAAGCCTTACTATATTTTTAGCTCCCAGAAGCTGCAGCTCCGCTGAGTCTTCAATTGTAATAATTCTCTCATCATCAGGAATATATTGTGACAAAGCATTCAGGAAGGTCGTTTTTCCGGAGCCTGTACCACCGGAAATAAATATATTGTATTTGGCCTGCGTCAGTATCTGTAGAAGCCTTGCCACCTCCGGCGAGAGAGCTTCTATCTCAACAAGCCTCTCCATGCTCATAGGATGCTCCGGAAACTTTCTGATTGATACAGCCGAGCCGCCTATAGATATGGGGTTTAGCACTATATTTACCCTGGAGCCGTCACTAAGCCTGGTATCAACTATCGGTGATGCCTGATTTACAACCCTGTTATGGCGTCCCACAATCTGCTGTATCACATCCTCCAGCTTCTCTTCCGATGAAAAATGACCCTTGAACCTTTGAATTCTTCCGGCTTTTTCATAGAATATATCATTGGGACCGTTTACCATAATTTCAGTCACATCCCTGTCATCCACCAGCTCCTGCAGCACATCAAGCTTACGCAGAGAGTTGAATATGGTGCGCTCAAGCTCAGCTCTATCCTTTATAGTCATTGGTCTGTCGCGTGCCTCTCTTGAAACCACGCTTCCGATTAAATCACATATTTCCTCATCACTCAGCTCTCTGGACAAATCCATTTCAGAAAGTATAATATCTCTTATTCTCTGTCCAAAATCATCCAGCACACGAAATACCCCGAGTCATGTTTCTTATGACATCTCCAAACTCATTCCACTTCCACAGCTCTACAAGCTTATCACATGTAGATACCGGTGTCGTGATAACCGGAGGCTCAATCAGCTTAATCCTCTCAACTACATTGCTTAAGCCTCTTTCAATCAGTTCCTCTGTAAACTCGTACTCTCTCCACTGGCTGATTCCGCCTTTTTTCTGTACCAGGTAGATATCACTGCATCTGCCAAGAATATCAAAAAAGCCCTTAAATCTTGTTCCCATATTGAGAACTATGCAGTCATAGTGCATTTCCTTGCCAAGCATCTGAAGCAGATTGTTGCATATTACCGTATTTATTTCACACAGACACTCTGTATTTTCAATCGGATATACATAATCCAGCTTATGCTTTCTTCCGATACAGCTGTTTATCCTGTTGGTCGAGTATCGTCCGGATTCGGCCATCACCAATAGCTCGTCCAGATTATGCTCCACACTCTGCTCAAGCATCCGCGATAATCCACTATTCTCCTGAAAATCCATAAGCAGTACCTTTTCATTCTCACTCAAAATAGAGGACAAAGTCATCGCAAAAGGCATCTGATACTGATTATCAGCAAGTGAATACACGCTTATAAGCCTCGTCTGACCTATCAAAGAGCCCTCACTCGTCAGGTCTCTCACCTCACCGCCCACATGCTTTAAAATCTCTTCCACTATTCGGTTTACTTCCTGATATTTTTCCACAAAGTATATACCCTCCTCACTCTCAATAGGTGTTTCCTCAACAATCTGTATCAGTGGGATATACTTGTTATTCCACTGATCAAGCTCACTTGAAAGCATGATATCTATCTCGCCCTCTAAGTGTTCCAGCTGCTCTTTCATGGTATACATATGTATCTCCAGCTGATCCTTATAATGATTCATGAAATAGCATGTCAGTCTGTCGCCATATTCTGAATCCTCAATATAAATTCCTAGTCTGATTTTTTTCATCTATGGTACTTTAACCCTCCTTCCATCACCTCATGCCGTAAAACCAGATATCTGCCATGGCTGTTCCCAAAAGCACGTATACCGCGAAACTAACAGCTTTCCCCTGTCCGCGGTACCGCATAAATCTGCCACACAGTATACCGTTTAAGTATAAAAATCCATCCCTCATACGCACAAAGAGCTCCTTTTTAAGCACCATACTTATGAGACCATATCCCGCTGCCGCCACAAAAGCGGCTGCTATGCACAAGGCGGTAAATTTTAAATTTGTAAATGCACATACTACTGAAAATAACTTGATATCCCCGGCTCCTAAAATGCCTGAAAGATATAAGAAATATAAAATGACAACCGGAAAAACTATATCTGGAAGAAACCAGATGATGCTTGCTACCTTGCCCCCCACTAAGCGAAATAGAAACGCACAACCAAGTCCCGTCAGAATCAGCCGGTTACTGATTCTATAATTTTTGAAATCCCCAATTGCTGCTACTGTAAGCAGTATATACAGCATGAGGTGTGATATTAATTTCACAATCACTGTATTTTCATCACCTCTCCTTTCGTGAGACGAATTATAACAACGCAATCCCGATTTTGTCTATAGCTTTTTTTAAAATAAATACTTTTTGTTAGTTATCCACAAAATGCAGCTAAACCCAACACATTAATCCACAGTCAAAACCTTGATTTTACTGGTTTTTCACATGTCAAAAGCACTTTTTACAAAATCTGTGAATAGAAGAAACTCTTTTGCTTATACTTGTATTAAGACTTATTTTGTTGGAGGAATTCATGAAATTATTTAAAGAAACGCCTGTAAATGACGGTTACAAAACCTTACAGGATGACATCAAGAAAACAACAGATGAACTTCAAATTGTATACACTAACCTGGAAAATGTGGTTGAGCCCGATTTAATTGACTACTACATCTATCAGGCCAAGGCTGTTTCCATGCGGTATAAATTTCTATTAAACTGTGCCAAGCGGCTTAATGAGGTTTAATGAGGCTTAATGAACTAAAAAAGAGGCCTCTTGCAGTATGAGTACAGTGGATAAAGCTGTCCTGCGAGAGGATACTTAAAGTCAAGTGCCCCATCAGCTCATCAAGTGCCGCCTGTACATCCGACACTCCCTTTCTCAAGGCTTCCCTGTCCTCTGACACGAGGGCAGTTTTCTTCAATTCATTTTTCATTGCTTATTACCTCGACAATAGTGAAAGTACCTTCTCAAAAAAAATCTTTATAGTATAATTTGCAATTAAATGCAAATCGTATTATAATAGGCACATTAAAAGACTAATAGGAGGAAACAATAATGGCTAGAGTTACTAAGGACACTATGATTGGTGATCTTCTTCAGATTGACCAGAACGTGGCACCATTACTTTTAAATATCGGCATGCACTGTCTCGGATGCCCATCATCACAGATGGAGACAATCGAAGAGGCTGCTATGGTTCACGGACTTGACCCGGATGATCTTGTTGTTGAAATCAACACATTCATCGATCACGACCTCGGTTAATTTACGAAAAGACGGCTTGCTTATGCAGGCCGTCTTTTATTTGCAATCAATATTCTGTTAAAGTACTGCCAGCGTCTGGATGGCAGCTTCTTCAATAATCACATTACCATGCTCCTTGAAAAATGCTTCATTGGCAGGCACATAGTTCTTCTGATATGCGTACTCTGAAATGATATTGCACACCTTGTTGAATTCCTTCGGAGTATGCTCACTCTTGTGGGCCACAAGATAGTACTTATTGCTTGAAGCGTCGCGGTATAAGTCATTTCTGCCGCTGTAAAAGCCGTCAAGCACATGCGAAATCCTGCGCACATCATCAAATTTATCGAAAACAAACAGCTTTACTACGTCAGCCTCTGCCTGCTCTTCTGTAATATCATCAGTACTCTGCTCACTATCAGCTGCCTTCTCATTTTCCTTCTTGATACGCTCAAACAGCTCCAAAATATCAGCAGCTCCCTTTATCACCGGAGGCTGTCCTGCATTTCCTAAGTCCGTAAAGTCGTCATCTGCCTCTGAAAACTTTGAAAATCTGGTGTCAAGCTCATCCGGATATTCAACCTTTGTGATGATAAGCACTATAGACTCTGATGGCAGTGGAATTGCCTCCACCATGAGTGGAATATCATTTGTTTCAAAGCCAAACTCGTAATTGGCCTGCTCTACCATATCTTTAAAAAGGCTTTTCGCCTTCGCTGATCCATATGCCAGTTCGCTTATTTTTATATGTCTGTCCTCAAGATCCTCTCTGGTAAGAGTACA
>OOBJ01001546.1_pt1 | contig 13876 bp, 7 predicted proteins | sample 1671331 | NCBI WGS metagenome assembly OOBJ01 (sample SAMN06348145, study PRJEB24527) | human gut metagenome | biome: human gut; feature: ankylosing spondylitis patient; material: feces | host: Homo sapiens | place: China | collected 2015-10 | reverse complement strand
TACTCTATGGAACCTCAATTATGGGGAGGATGTCGTAAAAGACAACCTTCATGTCATAAAAGAGGCAAATGATGTCGTAAAAGATGTCGTAAAAGAGACGGATGATGTCGTAAAAGGAAAAGCAAATGTCACAAAAGAATTTGCAAAAGCTCAACGACAAATCTATAAGTTGATTTCTCAGACGCCTCAAATCAGTGCTGCCCAAATGTCGGAAAACATGGGGATTTCTTTAAGACAAGTACAGCGATACCTCAAACAACTTTCCGACCAAAACCTAATTGTAAGAGAAGGAGGTCGCAAAAATGGCGTTTGGAAAATCTTGGACGATGAATACGAAGGCTTCTTTAAAAGAATATAAACGACAAAGGCAGGTGGCTAAATCCATAAAAATGGGTTAGCCATCTGTTGGTTTTATGTGGTTTGATTCGCCAATTCTATGGAAAAGCATCTCTTCACATCGGCAGATTAGGTTGAGGTAGCCAGACTTTGGAGGGCTATCCCCCGATTAGGGCAAGGTCTTTCGGGAGTACCCCGAAAGGTTTGGAGTAACTCAAAACATACCTTGCTATGTCTTTGTAGATACAAACGAACTATAAAACAAAGCATAGTTTCTTGTGTAGCTTCAAGCCTTATTCTTTATCGAAATGACACAAATGCGAAAAGTATTTATAGCTATGAAACGCTGCTGACGTGCAGATTTACAGATTCTTTGTCGTATGGAAATAAATACGTGAGTGTTCACCAAAACACTCATTTTGATGTCTGAACGTTCAGACGCTCGAACCCCCCAATGCGTAGTTGTCATAAACAAACATAGGTCACCTGGATAAATCTCGACATTTGATTTCTCGCACACATTGAAAGATTCTTCCTTTGGCTCCTGTTTTTCAAGCTAAAGAAGTTCTTGCAACTACTTACGACAACGTAACCAATCCTTTCACCATGGTTGGATGGGGATTACAAATCCCCAGGTTTTATCGGTCGAACATTTTTCGATAGCGGATTGCAAATCCGCTAGGACGCCTGACGGAAAATATATCAACTTACTTGGTTATAAATATACAGAGCTTTCGCATTTCAGGAAGTTAAAGGAGTTAAGGAAGTTAAGAAGTATGTCTTGCTGCTTAAAAAAAAACACGCCAAAAAGACTATTGACTTAACTCATCAGCGACCGTAAGGAGCGACAACTCCTTTAACATCTTTTATTTCTGAACTTACAAAACTTATTTACATTACAAGAAGCCACACGGAGATTATCTGTTGATACAGACACGAATCTGGAATTTGGATTGGTTTGACCCAATTACTCAGTTACTCAATTACTCAGTTTATTTCTAGACCCCTATACTTGGAACTTGGTTATAAACTGAAAGTATATTTTTTATATATAATATACTATCTATACCAGAAGAAACATACGGTCAGAATAAAACTGAGTAATTGAGTAACTGAGTAATTGAGTACGATTTTAGAGGATACGGAAAGAAGACTCATAATGGCTTAAAGCTTTATTTAATAGTAGTTTAGACTGAATTACTATGTTTTTTAAACAACAACTCAATGTTTCTCTCTTCCTTATCTTACGAGTTAGGATTATTAACGTAGTTTCAAATTGAAAGCTGCTGAAAATCGACCCTTACCACACCTTGAAATTTGGTGGTTCCAGAAAAAAGCCGTATCTTTGCACCGTCATTCAGAGATAAGGCACCAATCGGAAGAGTGACAAAAAACTGAATTATTAACCATTAAAAACTGATTGATTATGGGACAAGGAACTAGTAACTATCGTAAGATTATGCGTACCCCTCAGACGGGTTAGTATCGCGATGTCGGCTTTTCCCTTAAGGAAAAATAAAACTATCCTTAAGGGAAAGTTTTTCTTTCCTTAAGGATAGTTTTTGGGTACAGAAACTTTGTAAAGTTATTTATCAAAGCGTTCAAAATCTTCTCCTGTGTTTTAAGACCTTAAACCTCGGTCTTACAAGAACGCAATGGTCAAACCAGCCATCACGATACTTACCATCGACATCAACTTGATGAGGATATTGAGCGATGGACCAGAGGTATCCTTGAATGGGTCGCCTACGGTATCGCCTACAATCGTTGCCTTATGATTCTCACTACCCTTGCCTCCGAAGTTGCCCTCCTCTATCATCTTCTTAGCATTATCCCATGCACCACCTGAATTAGACATGAAGACGGCAAGCGTGAAACCGGCAGCAAGACCACCGGTAAGAAGACCGAGCACACCGGCAACTCCCAAAACCAGACCTACTACGATAGGAATGATGATGGCAAGAAGAGACGGGATAATCATCTCACGCTGAGCACTGCGGGTACTGATTTCTACACAACGACCGTAATCCGGAGTTGCCTTGCCTTCAAGGATTCCCTTAATCTCACGGAACTGGCGACGAACTTCCTGAACCATTGACTCAGCAGCACGTCCCACAGCCCCCATCGTCAGTCCGCAGAACAGGAAGGCAGCCATCGCTCCCAAGAAAGCTCCTACCAGAACCTTAGGATTAATCAGGTTAACCTGGAAGAAATTGATAAAGTCGATGGTGCTGGCATTCGATGGGTCGAAGAGATTGCCGGCAGCATCCACATACTGCTTGCCATTCTCTACGGCACGAATCATGGCTATCTTAATCTCCTCAATGTAAGATGCAAGAAGCGCCAAAGCTGTAAGGGCTGCTGAACCGATGGCAAAGCCTTTACCTGTGGCAGCAGTGGTATTGCCAAGTGCATCGAGTGCATCGGTACGTTCACGCACCTCCTTACCCAGTCCGCTCATCTCTGCATTACCTCCGGCATTGTCGGCAATAGGACCATAGGCATCGGTAGCAAGAGTGATGCCGAGCGTTGACAACATACCTACAGCTGCGATACCGATGCCATAAAGACCGGTACTGATAGACTTAGCAGACATCGACATGTCAAAACCATTGGCACAGAGGAAACTCAACATGATGGCAACAGAGATGGTTACCACAGGAACCATGGTGGAAATCATTCCCGTTCCAATGCCCTTGATAATCACCGTGGCAGGCCCCGTCTGCGAAGCCTCAGCAATTTTCTGTGTAGGCTTATAGCTCTGGGAAGTATAATATTCCGTAGCCTGACCGATGATGACACCAGCCACCAGACCGCTGATAACAGAGAATGAGAGTCCGAGCCAGTTCTCGATGCCCAGGAGATATAATATAATAAAGGTGGCAACGGCGATAAGACCGGCACTTACATTGGTTCCCAAGCCCAGGGAATGGAGCAGATCCTTCATGGATGCGCCTTCCTTGGTACGGACCAGATAGATGCCGATAAGCGAGAGGAAGATGCCGATGGCTGCAATGATCATAGGTGCGATAACGGCACGGAGCTGCATGTCGCTATTCATGGCAAAGGCGGTGGCACCCAGAGCAGCGGTAGAAAGAATAGAACCGCAATAGCTCTCATAGAGGTCGGCACCCATTCCGGCTACGTCGCCTACATTATCACCTACATTATCGGCAATGGTAGCAGGATTCCGGGGATCATCCTCAGGAATATTAGCCTCTACCTTGCCCACCAGGTCAGCTCCCACATCGGCAGCCTTGGTATAGATACCTCCACCTACACGGGCAAAGAGAGCCTGGGTAGAAGCACCCATACCAAAGGTAAGCATGGTGGTAGTGATGGTGATGAGGGCAGTAGACTCACCGGCATACACCGCATTAAGAACAATAAACCAGATGGCAATATCGAGCAATCCGAGACCAACCACAACGAGTCCCATCACGGCACCGCTGCGGAAAGCAATCTTCAATCCCTTGTCGAGACCGGTACGAGCTCCATGGGCTGTACGTGCCGAAGCATAGGTAGCTGTCTTCATACCGAAGAATCCCGCCAGTCCGGAGAAGAGTCCACCGGTAAGGAAAGCGAACGGAACCCACGGATTCTGCACTTTCAGTACATAAGCCATAAAGGCGAAAACAATGGCAAGCACCACAAAGACGATGGTCACCACCTTGTACTGCTGCTTGAGGTAGGCCATTGCACCTTTTCTAACATGTGCAGCAATCTCTTTCATTCTCTCAGTTCCCTCGTCCTCTTTCATCATCGAACGAAAGAAGAACCATGCCATTCCCAATGCTACAACACTGGCTATCGGGATGAGCCAAAATACTAATGGAATGTTGTTCATAATGGTATGTTTATTTGGTTTGTAAATCTGATTGTCAGTTGTTTTGATTCTGCAAATATAGTTTTTTTATCCGATAACTCCAAATAAAACGGAGGAAAAAATCTTTTTCTGAAAGAAAAATTTGGTAGTTACTGAATAAAGCCGTAACTTTGCATCCCTCAATGACAAAATACAAGAAATAGATTAGTAATTAAAAGCAATATGAATAATCATACAACATCGATTACAACGAATAAGAAACATCATTACCGGGAACTGCTTTCGATAGGATTTCCTATTATTATCGGACAACTAGGAACCATCATTCTGGGATTTGCTGATACGCTGATGATTGGTCATCACAGTACACCCGAACTGGCAGCAGCCGGATTGGTGAACAATATCTTCGGTCTCGTCTTTGTATCCTATATGGGATTCACCTACGGACTCACTCCTATCATCGGCAAGCTTTACGGAGAGGAACGTACCGACTGTATCGGACAGAAGGTTCGCAACTCCTTCTTTGCCAATATGCTGACGGGAGCCATTTTTACGGCTGTTCTCATCCTACTCTATCTCAATCTGGCACATATCGGACAGCCGGAAGAACTGCTATCGCTCATCCGTCCCTACTTTCTGGTGAACCTTGCCTCGGTTCTCTTCATGGGTATCTTCTTTACGATGAAGCAATTCCTGGATGGTATCGGAAAAACCAAGGTGGCGATGTGGGCGATGATAGGCGGAAACGTGGTCAATATCCTCGGCAACTGGGTATTGATATACGGTGTGGCTAGCTTTCCGGAACTGGGTTTGCTCGGAGCCGGAATCTCAACCTTGGTAAGCCGCATCCTCATGGCTCTGGCAATGGTGAGCATTGTGATTGTCGGCAAGGAATTCAGAGAATACAGACACGACCTCATCCATAGTTCACTTAATAAGGCAGACTTCAAGGAGATGAACCGTCTGGGCTGGCCGGTAGCCTTACAGTTGGGAATGGAATCGGCAGCCTTTACGCTGAGTTGCGTGATGGTAGGCTGGCTGGGTACAATTCCGTTGGCAGCTCATCAGGTAATGATTACCCTCTCCCAGCTCTTCTATCTCGTACTTTCGGGTATGGCAGCAGCGCTGGCAATCCGCGTGAGTCACTTTATGGGACAGAAAGACTATGCTGCCGTACGCCGCAACGCCTACGATGGTTTCCGCCTGAATCTGCTGTTCTCTCTCTGCATGGGAATTCCGGTATTTCTGCTTCGCCACCAGATAGGCGGTTGGTTTAATGACAATGCCGAGGTACAGGCGTATGTGTCGGTATTGATAATCCTGATGATGGTATATCAGTTTGGCGACGGTTTGCAATATACCTTTGCCAATGCCCTTCGAGGTATCGCCTGTGTGAAGCCGATGGTGCTCTATGCCTTCATCGCCTACTTCGTCATCTCACTTCCATTGGGCTATACCCTCGGTTTTACTTGCGGCATGGGCATACTGGGCATCTGGATTGCCTTCCCGTTCGGCTTGACGATAGCAGGCGAAATGTATCGTCGTCGATTTGAGAAAGAACTGAAGAAAATAGAGCAAAGATAGGATAAAAATATACGATTTTACCACGAAAATGAGATTTTTTGGTTCAAAAGTATATTTTTTATTGTAAAAAGCTTGCTTTATATAGTTTTTTCATATATCTTTGCCCCCAGTTAGATATGAAAAAATACCTAATACTCTGAATCAACAGAGATGAAGGCTTATCAACAAACAACAGTATTAACAATTAAAAAATTAGAGATTATGAAGAAATTATTGGTTATGGCAGCCATGGTGCTGTCTTCAGTAGGTGCTTTCGCACAGCAGGCAGCTGGTACAACAACTATCCAGCCTAAGATTGGTTTGAACGTTGCTACAATCGGTGATAACGACTGGAAGGCAGGTTTCGCTGCTGGTGCTGAGTTGCAGTATCAGTCTACAAGCAACTTCGGTATTGCAGTAGGTGCTCTCTATTCTGTACAGGGCTTCAAGGCAGAGGACGTAAAAATAGGAAATATAACTTATAAGAATGACTACAAGTGGAACCCTGGTTACATTAACGTTCCTATCACTTTGAACTACTATCCTGTAGCAGGTCTTGCTCTCAAGGCAGGTTTGCAGCCTGGTTTCCTGGTAAACAAGGATGACATGGAAGATGTTAAGACTGTAGACCTCTCTATCCCAGTAGGTCTCTCTTACGAGTACCAGGGTCTTGTATTCGATGCTCGTTACAACATCGGTGTAACAAAGGTTGCTGAGAACTACGATCACTACAACAATGTAATCCAGATTACCATCGGTTACAAGTTCGCTCTCTAAAAAGCAGCGACTTTAAAATAAGACAAAAAAGAATCCCCGCTCCTCATCATGAAGAGCGGGGATTTCTTTTTGTCATATCTATTTAAACTTCACTTAGAACATTCTTCCACCTGGATGACCACCACCGAATGGGCGACCACGGAAATCAGGACGACCACCAGGACCTCCAGGACCGCCAGGACCACCCTGACGTGCCTGCTTGCCTCCGAAGAGATTCAAGCGATATATCACATGCAGCATCGCATAGCTGTTGATGGCATTATACTCGGTATCCGTACGGGATGTAGCCGAGATGGCACGAGAGAAGGTGCTCTGCTGGCGAAGGATATCGTAGAACTGAAGCATGATGGTCAATGGCTTGCCCTTCAGGAAACTCTGAGAGAGCTGAGCATTCCATACAAACTCATCCGTATTCATACTGCTGTCGTTATAGCCACGGCGACTGTTGATAGAGAGGCTTGTGTTCAAGCTGGTTCCCCAAGGAGCTGTAAGCGTCATGCTAGGACCATAAGAGAACTGCCAGGTCTCGAGGTTGCTGGTAGGCTGAAGCTTGTTCTTTGCCTTATTGTAAGTAAGCGTACCATCGAGAGAGAACTCTGCCCAGTCGTTGCGATAGCTTAAAGAAAGATTCTGACGCCAGGTGATACTGCGGGTAGTATTCTTCTGAGAGTCTGATTTCTTGTCAAGACTCAGATAACTTACATAGTTATTGTAATTGGCATGGGCTCCAGTATTGATGTTCCATACGCCTGCACTATCGATAGAGCAGTTGAACATGAAGGCTCCCATCGCATTCCAGTTGCCATTGATATTCTCTGGTCGGGTGATTCTTCCACCAGTCGTCTCATCGTATGTCACCTTATTGCTGATGCTATTGTTGGTGGTAGAGAAGTTGACGAAAGTCATGATACCCTTGTTATGGTTCTGCACGAAATTGTTGTAGAACAATCGGAAGTTCTGAGTGAACGATGGCTTCAAGCCTGGGTTACCCATCGAAATGTTCAACGGATCGCTGTTATCCGTGATGTCGAGCAACTGAGAAATGCTTGGCTGAGAGGTTGTACCACGATAGTTGATTCGCAGGTTACTCATCTTTGAGAAGCGATAACGGAAATCGAGGGTTGGACTCACATTCACCACATTGCGAACGGTATCTACATGCACGCCCTGATAATCCTGGATATACTTAGACTGCTGTGGTTGAACCATCACACCGAAGTTCAGGTTGTACTTCTGACGGATGAATCGCATCATCACCTGGATATCATGATTGTAATTGCGATACTCAGAGAAACGGCTCAGATTATCATCCTTGTAATCATTGAGATGACCGGCAAACGGATTCAAGTAGCTGTCCCAACCGCGATATTCATGATCACCACTCATCGCATACTTGCTGAAATCGTAGGTGCTGCGGTCGCTCTTGGAGTAGCTGTAAGTAAACTTATAGCTGAACTGCAGGAAGGTAGCCTTCCAGAGTGGCTCACTATAGGTCAACTGACCGGCATAACTGTAATTCTTTGAAGGAGTCAGGTTGTAGCGGTTAGTTTGATAGGTTGAATCCTTACCCTCCGCAGTCTGCACGAGATAGAGTTTGGCATTGTTGAGCGAGATGCTCTTGCTGTCATTATCAGTATATTTGGCATCCACACGGAAGGTGATGTTACGTCCCTTGTTGCCCAACTTGCGGTTGATCTGCAACATACCATTGATATTATTATTATCAGAGTAGGTGATGCCGTTGGTCAACTGGCTGTTTACCATAGCCTCAGCCTTCTCCATCTCTTCGATACCTTCTTCTGAGAGAGGGTCTTTGGTGGTGATGGTGTAAGGATCCTTGTTATAGGAAGCCGACTGGCTACCACTCAAGCCATCGCTGGAACTCCAGGAGATGGAAGGACGGAAGAGGATATTGGTCATGGAATCAGGCATCCACTCCAGACGGATGTTACCATTCCAGCTGTTGCTGCGGGAATAGCTCTGACTCAAGCTGTTGCTGAAGGAACTGCTGCTGCCCATGAAGTTCTCGCTGGAACGGCTGCTCCATACATCGCCGTCGCTGTGGTTCCAGCGGAGAGAGGTATTGAACTTGAACTTGTCTTTCAACTCATAGTTGTAGTTGGCGCCTATCATCTTACTGGCATTCAAACCGTTGGCACCGCCCCAGAATCCTCTGCCAGGACCACCGCCGAATCCACGGTCACTGGTGTTATTGGCATTGGCAAAGAGCATGAATCGGTTGTTGTTGGCGAAATAGCCACCCATACCACGCATATTATAGCGGTTCTTGTTGCCCACACCCAGGTCAATATTGGAAATCACACCCTTATTCATCCCCTTCTTCACACCGAAGTCGAGCACGGTCTGTTCCTCACCGTCATCAATACCAGTCACCTTGGAGAGATCGCTCTTCTCGTCGTATGCCTTGATTTTATCGATGATGCTGGTAGGCAAGTTCTTCAGAGCCGTCTTGGTATCGCCCGTCATAAACTCCTTACCATCTACCAGGATTTTCTTCACTTCCTTACCGTTGATCTTGATGGTACCGTCATCGCTGACCTCTGCACCCGGCAGACGCTTCACGAGTTCCTCAACCACCGAACCTTCCGGTGTGCGGTAGGCTGCCGAATTATAGACGAAGGTATCCTCCTTCAGACTCACCTTCTGAGCCATGGCGGTTACCACGGCACCTTTCAGCATGATAGCATCAGCACTAATGACCACATTCCCCATTGCCAGATTCTTGTCTTCAGAAATCTGGATGCGCTTAACGGTAGGCTTGTAACCTACACTGGTAATCTTGAGGAGATACTTGCCATTAGCCGGGGCATTGACATGGAAGAGTCCCCGCTCATTAGAAATGGCACCCGACACGTATGTACTGTCGGTTTTGAGTAGTTGAATCGTTACTTGCTCTACAGGGTCCTTGGTATCGCGGTCTGTTATCTTACCGCTAATCAAACGCTCTTGAGCTAAGGATGCTATTGCAACGAGCATCAACAGCATCGATAGAATTGATCTTTTCATTATTTGTTGAATGTTATTTATTATTTCTAAATTGTATATAGACTTGCTTTTATATGATTAGACCCGATTAGAGCGCAATTGTAAAAAACAGATGCACTTTTTGGGGCATTTTGCTTCATTTGACGAACGAAATGTATCAAGGTTTAAACTTTTATTGATAAAAAAGTGCTTATTTATTTTGTTTTGTCTTCATTTTAACGTACCTTTGCAACCAAAATAGCCGTAGCGTTGTCCTTTCGGAACTTCCCAACGGCCCTATATAAATTCGTCTTTTTTAAAAACGTTAGTAAGTTATGAGTCAAAGAATAATCATATCAACCCATCTGGAGAGCGAACTGGTAACCGCTCTCGCTGAGTGCGAGCACGACAAGCTGTTTGTGCTTACCGATACCACGACCCAAGAGCTGTGTCTGCCAGTCATCAAGAACTTCTATAGCCTAAAGCACATACAGGTAATCACTATTCCTGCAAGCGACAGCCATAAGGACATCGAAAGTCTGATGATGGTATGGAAGGGACTGCAGGAGGGTGGCGCTTCACGCCATTCATGCATGATTAACTTGGGAGGCGGTATGGTAACCGACCTGGGTGGTTTTGCAGCCAGCACCTTCAAGCGTGGCATCAACTTCATCAATATCCCTACTACCCTGCTTGCCATGGTAGATGCATCGGTAGGCGGAAAGACCGGTATCAACTTCGGTGGTTTGAAGAACGAAGTGGGCGTATTCAACGACTCTAAGTACGTGATTCTCGACACAGAATTTCTGAAGACTCTGGATGCCGAGAATATCTGTTCGGGCTATGCAGAAATGCTGAAGCACGGCTTAATTTCTACCGAGGCGATGTGGGAGGAACTGGTCAACTTCGACCTTGCCAACCCAGACCTGAAGCAGTTGCAGCGCATGGTGGGTGACAGCGTGAAGGTAAAGGAGCGCATCGTAGAGCTGGATCCTCATGAGAAGGGCATCCGTAAGGCTTTGAACCTGGGTCATACCTTCGGTCATGCCTTCGAGAGCTGGGCTTTGAAGCGCAAGCCTATCCTGCATGGCTATGCTGTGGCATTCGGTCTTATCCCTGAGCTTTACCTCAGCGTGGCTAAGACAGGATTCCCTACAGACAAAATGCGCCAGACCGTAACCTTCATCAAGGAAAACTACGGAACACTGGATATTACCTGTGATGACTATGATGAGCTCATCGAGCTGATGCATCATGACAAGAAGAACCAGAATGGCATCATCAACTTCACCATGATGGGAGGCATCGGAGATATCCGTATCAACCAGACAGCAACTACAGAAGAAATTAAAGAAGCACTCGATTTCTTTAGAGAAGGATAATATAATATGGCGGGCCATCAACCCGCCATTATTGTATCCTTATGCCAAACAGCATCGCTTTGGCTTTCCGGTTTCGGTAAGCGGAAGATGCTCTACATATCGGAATTCCTTAGGAATCCAATATTTATATTTTTTATAATCAGAAGACTTTTCAGATTCATCAGATAAGAGGCGGCGGACAGTCGCCTCTACTTTTTTTATATCCTCATCCTCTGTCAAGAGGACTGCGATTTCTCCAAACTTCCCGTCTTTCTTCTTGGCTAGCATGAAAGGTTTTTCCAAATGAGGTTTCAAGAGAGTCTCCACTTCTTCAATCTGAATCTTGATGCCACCACTACAGATGACATTGTCTTTTCTGCCCTTGATGCGGAAACGGAGTTTTTCCACCTTATTATATATATAGGGTTCTATCTCCACGATATCATTCGTTACCAAGGTTTCAGCACAAACCTGAGGGGCATCAATGACCAGACAGCCTTCTTCGGTCTGACTGATATGAACGCTATCGAAAGGCTGATACCATTCACTAGGCTTATCACCATTGATTCTTCGCAAGGCGATATGAGATAAGGTTTCGGTCATGCCGTAAGTGCTCCAGATAGCGATATTGCCGGGAAATGACTTCAGTTCCTTCTCTAAAGCTGCATCGATGGCACCACCACCGATAATCAGATGACGGATATGGCAGAGCCGTTCCCGCTCCTCAGGAACCTGCAGGGTATTATATACCTGCATCGGAACCATGGCTGCGAAAGTAATCTCTTTATTTACATCTTTCAAAGGATGCCCACTTGGAGAGACAGAAATAAGATGGAGATGGCGCTCTATGCTTCGCACCACCACCATCTTACCGGCAATATAATCAAGCGACATACAGAGCAGAGCACTATCACCTGGCTTCAATCCAAGGAAATCACAAGTGATGCGGGCTGAGTTGAGCATTCGCTTCTTCTCTACCATCATCGGTTTGGGTTTTCCTGTGGAACCACTGGTATGTACAAGCACCCGGTCGCTATCGTTATTCCATTCGGAAAGGAAATCTTCTAAAGTCATAATTTAAATTATACCCTGCTTAGCGGATTACAAATCCGCAATAGTTACCCAATGATGCGGCGGATTGCAAATCCGCCGAAACAAATAGGGGTAAAATATTGTATTATTTTACAACAAAGAGTTTATCACCCCGGATTTCCAATGGCATTGGGATGTTATCAGTAAAGAGCTGACCGGTGCCTAAGCCCTGAGGCATCTCTACATTCGGTCCATATACCTTGGCAGCATAATGGGCAATGGCATTCAGACCGATGTTGCTCTCCAAGGCAGAGGTAATCCAACTGCCGATGCCACGCTGGTTAGCCAACTCAATCCACTCGTTACATCCATAGATTCCACCATGAAGCGAAGGCTTCAGGATGATATACTGAGGACGGACGGTATCGAGCAAAGCCTGCTTCATACTTCGGACATTCACCCCAATCAGTTCCTCGTCCAGGGCGATAGGAAGCGGTGTTTCGCGACAGAGCTGGGCCATTTTAGGCCACTGATGCTGCTTGATAGGCTGCTCTATCGAATGAATGTCATATTTAGCCAAAGCCTCCAGCTGACTCATTGCATTCTCCGGCAAGAAGCCTCCATTGGCATCTACACGCAACTCAACCTGCTCCTTGGTATAAACATCGCGGATGCGCTTGATGAGATCGAGTTCCTTAAAGAAATCGATGGCACCAATCTTCAGTTTCACGCAATGGAAACCCGCCTGGAGTTTCTCCTCCAACCGAGCCAGCATCTCCTCATAGGTGCCCATCCATACCAGTCCGTTGATGGTAATGCCCTCTTCTCCTCGTCCGAAAGGAGAGTCGAAGAGATTGACCAGGTTCTCCATTTCAGCTGGAACAGAGACACTTACTCCCTTCTTCTTCGCTGCATCGAAGAACGAAGCAAAGGCTGTTTCCAGTCCGAAAGTGATGCTAGGATAGGCACGAATCATATCGTAAGGGATGCGTCCCATCTGTTCCACCATCTGGCACACCTGTCGAAGGGTAACAGCATATTCCGGTTTGGCATCGCAACTCAAATCAGGGAGCGTAGCACACTCTCCCACTCCTTCTATCCCCGGCATTTCATCCGAAGTAAGAGTCAGATAATAACTGTGTCTCGTGGTATAAACTCCACGAGACGTGCCTGCTGGCTGCTTAAAGTGGAGCGTGCGCTCCGAGATTTCTATCTTATACATTCTTTATATCTATATATCAATACAATTGAATTCTTCACTCTTCGTTCTTCACTCTTCACTTAACTTACTTCTTCTGCTTCAAGTCATACAGATCCTTGCGGCGATCACGAAGATTTCTAACGGCACCGTAAGTATGAAGCTCGTTCAAGAGATTCAAGTCAACATCTGATACGAGAATCATCTCGGTATTAGGTGTTGCCTCCGAACGCTTACCATCGTTAGGGAAGGCGAAATCGCAAGGAGTGAACACGGCACTCTGGGCATACTGGATATCCATGTTGTGAACACGTGGCAGGTTACCCACACTACCTGCAATGGCTACATAACATTCATTCTCTATGGCACGAGCCTGTGCACAGACTCTTACTCTAGAGTAAGCATTCTGCGTATCGGTCATGAATGGAACGAAGAGAATCTGCATACCATCCTCTGCCATCAGACGGGAAAGTTCAGGGAACTCCACATCATAGCAGATCACAATACCAATCTTACCACAATCGGTATCGAAAGTCTGGATATGGCTACCGCCACTCAATCCCCAGCACTTCTGCTCATCTGGAGTTACGTGAATCTTCTCATACATATCCACGCTACCATCTCTACGGCAAAGGAAACCGACGTTATAGAGGGAATCGTCCTTGAGATAAGGCATACTACCGGTAATGATATTGATGTTGTAGCTGATGGCCAGTTCACGGAAACGGTCACGGATTTCTTCTGTATATTGAGCCATCATGCGGATGCTCTGTGCCTCACCCAAATCGTTGAATCTCG
>OOBJ01001535.1_pt1 | contig 13939 bp, 11 predicted proteins | sample 1671331 | NCBI WGS metagenome assembly OOBJ01 (sample SAMN06348145, study PRJEB24527) | human gut metagenome | biome: human gut; feature: ankylosing spondylitis patient; material: feces | host: Homo sapiens | place: China | collected 2015-10 | reverse complement strand
GAAGACGGGCCTGCGAATGCGAGGAGATGGGAGACGGCGCGTTCCCCGGAAACGGCAGCCCGAAGGTCAACAAGGACTACGAGATCGTGAAGCTCAAGAAGAAGGTCGAGCCGGGAGACCCTCGGTCGAACCTGGCAGAGCGCGCTTTCGCCGCGGGCGAGCGCAACAGGCTTTGGGCGGGCGACATCGCCTACATGCCCGCAAGAGAAGGGCGGCCCTATCTCGCGGCCGCGACAGGCGCCTTCTCCCGCAAGGTCGCAGGCCGGTCGATGTCCGAGCGCATCACCGAGAAGGTCGCGACCGATGCGATAGAGCAGGCGGTCGGCAGGGAGGGTCCGCCAGACGACGGCAGCCTCGTCTTCCATGACGACCAAGGCGCGCAGCACGTCTCGCGCTCCTTCCAGAGATGCCTGGGCTCGCATGGCATAGCCCAGTCGGCGTCAAGGCCCGGCACGCCGCTGGACAACGCGGTGGCCGAGTCGTTCTTCAAGACGCTGAAAAGGGAATTGGCGGAAGGGAGGAGCTATGGGACGAGGGACGAGGCCAAGCAGGGCATCTTCAAGCACATAGAGCTCTATTGCAATAGGGCGCGCATGCATTCCACCTTGGGCTACATGTCTCCAGTGGAATACGAGCGGCAATACGCTTGAGGGTCCTTAAAAGAAAGCCCAGTTTATCCTTCCCACTCCAATTGGGAATCCTCCGATGCGCCTTCGCACGCTCGCATGACCTCGATACCATGCGAGCGTGCGAACTCGACGAGCTCTGCGTTGCGGGCATTTATGGTGCCGAAGGCGGCGGGGCACACGATAAGGCGCGCGCAGTGGTCGAGGAGCTCTTTGGCGCGGGCTATGGTTTTATCCCCGATCGGCTCGAAGGCGCGCTCGGCCACGCATTCCGCCGCCAGGTCGCGTGCGAGCTCGCAGTCGATGTCCCCTTCGTGCAGAACGCCCGCGTAGAACGCCTTGCCCTGCCGGATGAGCTGGCGAAACACAGCCGACCCCGTACCTGCGCCGGCGATGACGAACGTGTGCGCATCGCCGTGCGGGCGCCCAATTTCCACGCTGCCGAAGCGCTCGTTGAAGGTGCCATGTTGAAGGCCGTAGAGTTCGCCAATCGTCTCGCGCGTGAATATGTCCTCGGGTGTGCCGGCGCGGAAGACTCGGCCGTCCTTCACGCAAATCACCTTGTCGGCGCTTTTCTGCGCGAGCTCGAGTTCGTGGATGGACATGATGACAGCCACATTCCGCGATTTCGCAAGGTGGCGAAGTATTCGCAGCAGATCGATCTGGTAGCGGATATCGAGATACGACGTGGGCTCGTCGAGCACGAGCACACGCGGATCCTGCGCGATGGCGCGTGCGAGCATGACGCGCTGGCGTTGCCCATCGCTTATCTGCATGAAGTCGCGCTCGGCGAGCTCTTCCACATGTGCGGTTTTCATGGCCTCGTCGACCCGACTATGGTCGTCGGGCGAGAGTGTGCCCATTCGCCCGGTGTAGGGATGTCTTCCCGCCTCTACGATTTCGCGGCAGGTGAGGAGCTCGGTCCGGGGGCGATCCGTCAGCATAACGGCAAGGTTCCTTGCGAACTCCGCCGTCTTCCATCGGTAAATCTCCCGTCCGTCGAGCTCGACCGCGCCGGCAAGCGGTGCCAGATGGCGTGTGATGGTTTTCAAGATGGTCGACTTGCCCGAGCCGTTCGGCCCGATGAGCGCCACGACGTCGCCCGCGCGAACCTCCAGATCGACGCCTTCGACTACGACCTTCTTGTCGTAGCCCGCCGACAGGTCGCTTATGCGGAAAAGCGGCGCTCCGTCAGCCTGCGTTTCGACCGGGGTTTCGAGGTTCGACTCCGCTCGAAGGGGACGTTCCACGTGCAGTTCCGCACGAGCCGAAAGCGCCTTCTGGCGCTTTCGTGCGAGCTCAGGACTGTCTAAGCATGGAATGTTCCCTCCGAGCGTTTTGGGCCGCGGCACGAATTCCCCCATCTACCTCACCCGTTTCTTCAACATGAGCGCGATAACCACCGGCGCGCCGAAGATGGCGGTGACGGCGCTGATGGAAAGCTCGACGGGAGAGAACAGCGTGCGCGCGATCAAATCGCAGCCCGCGCAGAAGATGGCGCCTCCCAAGAAGCACGCAGGAATCACGCGGATGGGCTTCGACGACTTTAGCGCCGACTTCACGAGATGCGGAACCGCGATGCCTACGAACGACACCGGACCAGCGAACGCGGTCACGCAAGCGGAGAGCATGCTCGCTAGAAGGACGAGCACCACGCGGAAGCGTGCGACGTTCACGCCGACGCTTTTCGCGTAGGCCTCTCCCAGCTGGAAGGCGGAAAGGGGCTTCGATATCGCGAATACGCATGCGCTCACGGTGATCACCACGACCGCGATGACCGCGACGTCGTCCCAGCTCGAACCCGAGAAGCTACCCAAAGACCAGTTGTGCAGGTTCACGATGGACTGGTCGTCGGCGAAGGCGATGAGGAAGTTCGTCGCCGCCGAGCAGATGTATCCCACCATGACCCCCGCCACGATGAGCATGGCCATGGAACTTATGCGCCGTGCGATGAGGAGCACGAAGCCGATGGTGATAAGCGAGCCCAGAAACGCTGCGGCCACCATGGCCGGCGAGGACATGGCCTGGTTCGCGCCTAGAAGTACGATCATCGTAAGCGCGACGATGAACTTTGCGCCCGAGGAGACGCCCAAGATGAACGGGTCGGCGATGGGGTTGTTGAAAAAAGTCTGCAGCAGGAACCCGGAGAGCGAAAGTGCCCCGCCGAGAAGCACGGCTGAAAGCACGCGCGGAAGGCGAATCTCCCAGATGACCTGGCTTTCCATGGAATTGGCCGCGCCGCCTGAAAGGATGCCGGGGATGTGGTCTGCGGGCACGAGCACGCTCCCGATGCACAGGTTGGCCCCGACGAGCACGATGAGGGCAACAGCGAGCAGCGCCGTCACGATGCGACACCGCGCAGCGCGCCCCGATTCGTCGTATGCCATGGAAAGCCGGCTTCTCATGGTGCTAGCCGAGCTTCCTCAGATAATGGAAGTCGCTCGCGTCATCGCCGGTGAACGCCCCGTGCAGCTCGTCGATAATGTCGGCGGTGGAAGTCATCTGCTGGTACATGTCGGCCCTTGTGACCCAGACGTTGCCGTTCTTCACGGCTTTGAACTGCGACAATAGCGCGTTTTTGCCTACGAAGTCGTTCAAGGTGGCAACCGATTCGTCGATGGTGCCGTTGTAGACGATGATGTCGGCATCCTTCGCCGTCGCATAGAAGCGCTCCATTTCGAGCGTTACTGACGAACCTGACGTCGACGCCGTCTGTGCGTCATCGAGCGCGTAGCTGCCGCCTGCAAGCTCGATCATCTGCGCCACGTAGTCGCCCGCCCGCCGCGTGACGGCGGCCCCGTTCGAGTTAATGTAGAAATACGCCACGGTTTTACCTGACGACGCGAGCCCCGACGTTTGCTCGACGCGGGCCTTCTGCTCGTTGAACAGGTGCGTGGCCTCGTCTTCCTTGTCGAACAGGACGCCGAAAAGCTTAATCCACTCGACGCGCCCGAGTGCTTCGGGCTCGCTCGACGACTGTTCGGTGAGCACGACGAGCCCGAGCTTCTGCAGCTTTTCCTTCACATCGGGCGTGTGGTTGATCATGGTGTTCTCGATGGCGAGCGTGCAGCCCGAGGCCGATATTCGCTCGTAGTCGGGCGCGCTGTACTTGCCGCCGTAGGCGATCGCTCCACTTTCGAGCGCGCTTTTGAAGACCGCGACCGAGCAATCGTCGGCCTTCGTGCCCGACATTAAGATATTGTCGTTCGCATCGAGCGCGTCGACCAGGCACATCGTCGCCGACGACACGAGGTACACCTTGTCGGCGGGGCGCCTTATGACCGCGATGTCGGAGCTCAACCCATCAGGTACCTTCGCATCTTGTGGCACCACGAGGAAGCGCTCCCCGTTCGAAATGCAGATAAGCCGCAGGCCGCCTTCGTACTCGTCGACAGTGAAGTGCTTGGCGTATTCAAGCTGAAGCGCCCCCGTCGGCTCCCAGCCGCAGCCCAAATCGGCGTTGTGGAAGTCGGCCGCGGCGCTTGAAGCCGTTCCCGCAGGGGAGCCGCCGCTTGCATCGTTGCCCGATTTCTCCTTCATGGTGGATGAGTCGAAGTGGAGCGTGTAGTCGATGGTGTGCGGCGTCGACATGGCAACGGTCTCGGCCGACACGGCGATGTCCTCGTCGAGTGTGACGGGTATCTCGAACGTGGAGTTGCCGCCGTCGTTTACGGGCGCGTAGTCCACGCCGTCGGCGGTCATCTTGTCGTAGTTCGAACTCGACCAGGTGATGGTCGCGGTGTAGGTGTCGCCATCCTTCACAATTGTGGTTGGTGAGGCGATGCTTGCGCGCCCTGACCCGCCGGAAAGCGAGACGCTCACAGTGTATTCCTGAGAGCCCGCCGTGGCACCGGTCGCGTTCGGGCTCGCACTGCACCCCGCGAAGGGAAGCGCGAGCAGGGCGACGAGAACGCAGGCGATTACGCGCGCCGCGATGCTGCGGCGCTTCCTGTTTTCCCCCTTGGGAAGAATCGACCGCATGGCGTTACTTCAGTGCGTCGGCGCGCAGATCGACGCCGGCGGATTCGAATACGAGCGTGCGGTCGTACCACCGCTCCCTTTTAATGCTCCACGCGGCGCAGGCGGTGTCCTCGTCGAGCGCATCAACGGGCACGTCGTAGGTGTACTTGCCTTCCGCGTTTTCCACATAGGGGATGAAGTCGGCCTCGCTCGCGGCGGCAGCCTCGTCGCCCGTGCCCATGAAGAGCTTGCCGTAGCCCGTGCCGGAAAGCGTCATCACGCAGTGCATTGAGCCGTTTTCCACGATGAGCTGTGCGTCCACAATCCTGAACATGTTTGAGCTGGAATCTACGGTGATCGGATAGGTGCCGTCGGCCACCTTGTCGGCGGTGATGGGGGCAGCGCTTGTGCCCTCGGGCGCATCGGCCGCCTGTTCGGTCCTTTCCTGGGAATCGGCATCGCTTGCCTTTGCGCTGTCGCTTGAATTTCCGGCGCAGCCGGCGAGCGAGAACGCGAGAAGCGCCGCCGACAGGGCGAAGACGAGGGTTTTCTTCAACATGGAGGGGTTCCTTTCAATCGCTTCGACCGCCCGCGCCGTGCGGTGGTCGGGCGGGATGCGAATGCAACGGGCATGCGCCGTCGGTCGGGGAAGGCGCATGCCACGGGGACGCGACCGGCGCCCCCGTGCGCGGCGAGTTTAGATCTTGGCGATGGCGTCGTCCACGTGTGAGACGTAGATGTCGTCGACCGCGACGTTCTGTCCCAGACCCTGGAGCAGGCACGTCACTTCGAAGCCGGCGGCCACGAACTTCGCAGCCCAGCTGTCGGGGTCGGTCTCGTCTGCCATGTCGTTGTTCGCGTGGTCGCCCGCGACCACCATGAACGGCGCGAGCACGGCCTTCTTGTACCCTGCGGCGCTCGCGGCGGCGATAACATCCTCGCAGGTCGGTTCAGCCTCGACGGTGCCGACGAAGAACTGTGTCAAGCCCTCGTTCTTGAACACTTCCTGCATCTTGGCATAGTCGGCGTTGGAATCGGCTTCGGTGCCGTGGCCCATGAGGCACAGCGCCGTCTTGCCGTCGTCGAAGGACGCCATGTTCTCCTTAATGGCTGCGGCCACCTTCTTGTAGTCATCGTCGGAGGTGAGCAGCGGGTCGCCGAGCGAGATTTTGTCGAACTTGTCGGCGTACTTGTCGAGCTCGTCTTTCACGTCGGTGTATTCCAGGCCACCCATGAGATGCGTCGGCTGCACGACGATTTCCTTCACGCCGTCTTCCACGCAGCGGTCGAGCGCCTCGGTCATGTTGTCGATCGTGATGCCGTCGCGCTTCTTCAGCTTGTCGATGATGATCTGCGCGGTGAAGGCGCGGCGGATGTCGTAGTCCTGCCAGTACTTCTCGCGGATGGCGTCTTCGATGGCGCCGATGGTGATGTGGCGCGAGTCGTTGTAGCTCGTGCCGAAGCTCGTGACGAGGATGACCGGCTTCACGGCCTTCTCCTTTTCACTCGATTTCTCGGAACTCGCGGAGGTGTTGGAGCAGCCCGCGAGCGCGACTCCGGCGAGCGCGACGGCTCCGGTTGCTGCGGCGCCCATGAAGCCGCGGCGTGACATCTGGTCGGACATGGTTTTTCCTTTCCTCGGTTTGCCGGTCCCCCGGCGACAGTTGCTTGTCGGCACAAGCGAAAGAAAAGCGCTCCCCTCGGGGTTCACAAGGAGCTAACGCCACGGCGATGCCGTGAGGAAAAGGCGAAGCAGTCTGGCTTGGGGCGCGAGGCGGTTCGCCCGCGCGTCCTATACAGTAATGTCCCTTGCCCAGGATTCCCACCTGGTTCCCTCCGCAAGCCAGCGCGGGCTGTGCGGGCGCCGCGCCGGTCATTTCCTTTTATCCGATTGTCATATGCTCGTTGCCGAAACTTTTACTATGATAGTGGGCACTTGTGAACGTGTCAAAGCCAGGGCGGGCTGCATTGCGCCTCCTGCCTGCGTATTTGCGCCGATTGCCGCCGCAGGCGCCGTGTTTTGCCCGCTGCGCGAAGGGCGGCGTAAACGGTTGCGATGAGAAACGGGAAGGGAAGGCTCGGATGATTCATATCGTTGGCGCAGGCTCGGGCGCCGCCGACCTTATCACGCTGCGCGGGGCGCGCCTTCTGCGCGCGGCCGACGTGGTCGTTTGGGCGGGAAGCCTTGTGAACCCCGAGCTGCTCGCTGAGTGCAAGGAATCCTGCATCGTCTACGACAGCGCGCACATGACCTTGGAGGAAGTGCTCGACGTGATGTGCGCGGCAGATGCGCGGGGCGAGGAAGTGGTGCGCCTGCACACGGGCGACCCGTGCCTGTACGGCGCCATCCAGGAGCAGATGGACGCGCTCGACGCGCGCGGCGTGGACTACGAGGTGGTGCCCGGCGTGTCGAGCTTTTGCGGTGCCGCGGCGGCGCTTCGCCAGGAATACACGCTGCCGGGAATCAGCCAGTCGGTCGTGATCACGCGGCTTTCCGGACGTACCCCCATGCCCGCGGGCGAGGGCATGCGCACCATGGCGGAAAGCGGCTCGACTATGGTCATCTTCCTGAGCTCGGGTATGCTCGCCGAGCTTTCCGCCGAGCTTTTGGCCGCGGGCCGCAGCTCCGACGAGCCGGCGGCGCTCGTGTACAAGGCGACCTGGCCTGAGGAGCGCGTGGTGCGCTGCACAGTGGGCACGCTCGCCGATGCGGGCGCGCGAGAGGGCATCGACCGCACGGCGCTCGTGGTGGTGGGCCGCGTGCTCGGAGCTCGCGGCGGGCTTGCGCACGACGGCGCGCAAGCGGAGTCGTACGAGCGCAGCAAGCTTTACGACCCTTCGTTTGCCACGGGGTATCGGAAGGCGAGAAGCTAGCGTGGCCTTCGAGCACTACATATATACCGGGACGACCCGCCTGCGCTGCGGCTATACCACGGGGAGCTGCGCCGCGCTCGCGGCGAAGGCGGCCTGCGAGATGCTCTTGTCACGAAAGCCCGTCGGCTGCGTGTCGATCGTCACCCCCGGCGGGCTGCCTGTCGAGACGGACGTGGTTGACGCATGTATCGGCGAGGGATGCGCCCAGTGCGCCGTGCGAAAGGACGCAGGCGACGATGCCGATGTGACCGACGGCGTGCTCGTGTACGCGCGCGTGGAACATGCGGGGTCGGGCACGGGCACTGCGGGCAGCAAGGGCGTGCCCGCGCGCGAATCGGAAGTTTCCGTCGATGGCGGCGTGGGCGTGGGGCGCGTGACGTTGCCCGGGCTCGAGCAGCCGGTGGGGGCGGCCGCCATCAACGCGACGCCGCGCGCGATGATCACTTCGGCGGTGCGCGAGGTGTGCGCCGCGCACTGCTTTTCTGGAAATATTGCTGTGACGATTTCGGTACCCGAGGGTGTTGCCCTTGCCGAAAAGACCTTCAACCCGCACCTGGGGATAGAGGACGGCATCTCCATCCTGGGTACGACGGGCATCGTCGAGCCGCGCAGCCTCGCTGCCTTGCGCGACAGCATCGAGCTCGAGATCCGGCAGCATGCGGCTATGGGGCGGCGCGGAGTCGTGCTCACGCCCGGCAACTACGGCGCGCAGTTCATCTCGGGGCATTTTCACCTAAACGGTGCGCCGGTGGTCTTCATCTCCAACTTTGTGGGCGATGCGATTGATTGCTGCGTTCGCGAGGGATTTACCAATGTCCTTCTTGTGGGACACATCGGCAAGCTGGTGAAGGTCGCGGGCGGCATCATGGACACCCATTCGCGTACCGCCGACTGCCGCGCGGAGATTCTGGCCGCCCACGCGGCCTTGGCCGGCGCGGGCGCGAAGACCGTGTGCGAGATCATGTCTTCGGTCACGACCACGGCGGCGCTCGAGCCGGCGTGGGGGACGCCGCGCGCGCCTCGCTCGCTGCGGCAATCGAGGACAGGTTGCGCCGCCGCGCGGCGGGCGCATGCGACATCGCCGCGGTCGTCTTCGACGCCGAGCGCCGCGAGCTTTTCCGCACGTCGGGCGCCGATGCAGTTATCAGGGAATTGGGGGCGACGTATGAGTAAAGGCGTGCTGTACGGGGTGGGCACGGGGCCTGGCGACCCCGAGCTGCTCACGATCTAGGCCGTCCGCACAATCGAATCGTGTCCGGTCATCGCCGCACCGCAGACGGCGGACGGGGTCATGGTCGCGCTCGACATCGTGCGCGCCGCCGTCGACCTTACAGGCAAGACGGTGATCCCCGTGAGATTCTCGATGACGCGCGACGTCGAGCGCCGCGCCGCCGAGCATGCCTCGCTTGTTCGCGAGCTTGTCGCGCACCTAGATGCGGTCCGCGACGTCGCGCTGTTGAACCTGGGGGACCCGAGCATCTACGCCACCTTCCAGCGCATAGCGCCCGACGTGCGCGCCCGCGGGTTCGAGGCGCGCGCCATTCCCGGCGTGCCGAGCTTCTGCGCGGTCGCCGCAGCGCTCGAGCGCGACCTCACGCCCGAGATGTCGTTGCCTCTGCACATCGTGCCCGGCGGCTACGACGACGTGCGCCGCGCAATCGGCTGGCCGGGGACGAAGGTGGTCATGAAGGCGCGCCGCTCGCTTGCGGACACGAAGCGCATCCTTCGCGAGGAGGGCGCCTTCGACGGTGCCGAGCTCGTAGAGGACTGTGGGCTTCCGGGCGAGCGCGTGTACCGCTCGCTCGACGATGTGCCCGATCGGGGCAGCTACTTCTCGACGATGGTGGTGCGCTAGATGAGGGTTTCCTGCATAGCGTTCACCGAGAGGGGGCATGCGTTGGCGGAGCGCACCGCACGCGCGCTTTCCGATTGTGCGCAGACAGGTGAAGATGACCCTGGCTGGGACGTTTCCGTTTCGCGCGGGTTCGGCGAGGGGAAGGCCGACCTGCGCGCATGGACGGCGCTCGCGTGGGAAGCGTCGGACGCGCTTCTGTTCGTGGGCGCGGCGGGCATCGCCGTGCGGGCGATCGCGCCGTATGTCGCCTCGAAGGCAAACGATCCCGCGGTTGTGGCCATCGACGAGGCGGGGCGCTTTGCCGTCTCGCTTTTGTCGGGGCATTTGGGCGGTGCGAACGAGCTTGCGCAAACTGTGGCACGCGCGGCAGGGGCCATCCCCGTCATCACCACGGCGACCGACGTCCGCGGCGTGTGGGCGGTGGATACGTGGGCGCGCCGTGCGGGGCTCGCCGTTTCGAATCCCGAGGCCATCAAGCGAGTGTCGGCGCGGCTGCTTTCGGGCGGGCGCGTGGCGCTCTATTCCGACATGCCGATTTCGGGACAGCCGCCTGAGGGGGTTGACTTTGCGTCCGACCGCGCTCGGGCCGATATCGTCGTGTCGCCGTTCGCTGGCGCGAATGCAGGTGCGTCCGTTCGCGCGGCGGAGACAACGGGCGAGGTCGTGCCCGCCGGCGAGACGGGGAAGCCGGCGGGCGTGCGGGCGCAGGCGCCTGCGCCGGAGTCGCTTCGCCTTGTCGTGCCCTGTATCGTTGCGGGCATAGGGTGCCGTCGCGGTGCGTGCGCCGAAGCGATCGGGGAGGCGTTTCTTCTCGCGTGCGGGCAGGCGGGTATCTCGCCTTCGGCCGTGCGCGAGGCGGCGACGATCGACGTAAAGGCGCACGAGGAGGGTCTGCTCGCCTTCTGCCGCGCGCGCAATATCCCGCTCGCGACGTATTCCGCAGAGGAGTTGTCGCAGGTCGAAGGCAGCGTTTCGCCATCTGATTTCGTGCGCGCGACGGTGGGGGTCGACAACGTGTGCGAGCGCGCGGCGCTCGCGGACGGGGGCAAACTTATCTTCCCGAAGCTCGCTCACGGCGGCGTGACCGTCGCGTTTTCCAAGGTAACTATCGAACTTTCGTTTAAGGAGCGGTGATGGGAAAGCTCTTCGTGGTGGGGATCGGCCCGGGCGGCCCCGACGGCATGACGATTGCGGCTCGGCGCGCGCTCGAGGCGGCCGACATCGTTGTGGGGTACACGAAATACGTGGAGCTCGCGCTCGCCGCCGTGCCCGACGCGGCGCATCTCGCAACGCCGATGATGCACGAGGTCGAACGGTGCCGCCTGGCGCTTTCGCGCGCGCAGAGCGGAGAAGCCGTGGCGCTCGTGTGCAGCGGTGACGCGGGCGTGTACGGCATGGCGAGCCCCGTGCTGGAGCTTGCGGAGGACTACCCCGATGTAGACGTGGAAGTTATCGCCGGGGCCACCGCGGCTCAGAGCGGGTCGGCGGTGCTCGGCGCCCCGCTTGCCCACGACTTCGCGGTCGTGTCGCTCTCCGACCTGCTCACGCCGTGGGAGGTCATCGAGCGCAGGCTCGCCGCCGTGGCGAGCGCCGACTTCTGCATCTGTTTGTACAACCCGCGCAGCAGAAAGCGCGCCGACAGGCTCTCGCGCGCGGCGAAGATTATGCTCGAATGGAAGGCCCCCGACACGCTCTGCGGCTGGGTACGCAACATCGGGCGCGAGGGGCAGCAGTCGGGCATGTGCAGGCTCTCCGAGCTGGGGGAGTTCGACGCCGACATGTTCACCACCGTGTTCGTCGGCAACGCGGACACGAAGCGCGTAGGCGGCCGTATGGTCACGCCGCGCGGGTATCGGGAGATTCCATGCGAAAGGTAACGATCATCGGGGCGGGGCCCGGAAACCCCGACTTGCTCTCGCGCGCGGCGCTCGACGCGATCGACATCGCCGACGTGGTCATCGGCGCTCATCGCGCGCTTGTCGGCATCGACGTGCCGCCCGACGTGGTGAGATGCGAGCTCGTGAAGACGGCGGACATCGTCGCCGCACTCACCGATGCTGCGTCGTGGCAGCGCGCCGTGGTCGTGATGACGGGCGATGTGGGGCTGTTCAGCGGCGCGCGCCGCCTGGTGGAGGCGCTCTCCGGCGACGCGCAGGTGGACGTGCGCGTCATTCCCGGCATAAGCTCGGCGTCGTATCTCGCCGCGCGCCTCGCGCGTCCATGGCAGGATTGGCGCTTCGCGAGCGCTCACGGCGTGGCGTGCGACATCGTGGCCGAGGCCGAGCGCGCAGGTGAGCTCTTCCTCGCCACGTCGGGCGGGGAAGACCCCTCGCGGCTTTCGGGCGAGCTTGTGCAGGCGGGCTTCGAGGACGCGCGCGTGACGGTGGCCGAGCGCCTGTCGTACCCCGACGAGCGCATCACCTGCGCGACCGCAAGTGAAATCGCAGGTCAGACGTTCGACGACTTGAACGTGATGCTTATCGAGTTCGCAGGCTGCGCCGGGTCGCCAGCGAACTCTAGTGCAGCCTCCGAGGCGCCGGCCGGCGCGTCTGCGCCCGCGGCGGCTTCTTTCGCGGCGGACTCTGCGGGCGCGTCCCGCGCCGCGAGCCCCCGCTGGCCGTACGCTTCCTCGGGCATTCCCGACGAGCTCTTCATCCGCGGCGAAGTTCCCATGACCAAGCAGGAGGTGCGCGCCGTCGCGCTCGCGAAGCTGCGCCTTACCGCGACCGACACCGTGTGGGACGTCGGCGCCGGCACGGGGAGCGTGTCGATCGAGGCGGCGCTCGTCGCGCGAGCGGGGTCGGTATGGGCGGTCGAGCGCAATGCGGCCGGCGTGCGGCTCATCCGAGAGAACGCGGATGCATTCGGGTGCGGCAACGTGCATGCGGTCCCCGGTGTCGCCCCCGAAGCGCTCGCGAAACTGCCCGTCCCCGACGCCGTGTTCGTCGGCGGGAGCGCGGGCGAGCTTCCCTCCATCGTGGAGGTGGCGCTCGAGAAGAACTCGCAGGTTCGCCTGTGCGTGCCATGCGTCACCGTTGAGACGCTCACCGAGGCGTGCGCGCTCCTCTCGGGTTCGCGCTTTAAGGGGTTCGAGGCGTGCCAGGTGTCGGCCGCCCGCGCCGAGGCTGTAGGCTCGCACCATCTTATGAAGGCTCAAAACCCCGTGTTCCTCGTCAGCGCGCGTGGTGCAGGTGGGGAAGGCGGCGTCCGGTGAGCACGTCCATCCCGCGCTTCATGGTCGCTGCGCCCTCGAGCGGGAGCGGCAAGACGGTCGTCACGTGCGCGCTCCTGCGCGCGCTCGCGCGTCGCGGCCTTGCATGCGCGGCCTTCAAATGCGGCCCCGACTACATCGACCCGCTCTTTCATCGCCGCGTCGTGGGTGCGCGCTCGGGCAATTTAGACGGCTTCTTCGCCGACGCCCCGACGCTGCGCGCCCTGCTCGCACGCGGCGCCGCGGGCGCGGATGTCGCGGTGCTCGAGGGGGTTATGGGCTTCTACGACGGCATGGCTCCCGGCGCGGCCGAAGCGAGCAGCTACCAGGTTGCACGCGACACGGATACGCCGGTCGTTTTAGTGGTGAACGGGCGCGGGGCGTCTTTATCACTCGCCGCCGTAATCCGCGGCATCGCCGAGTTCCTGCCTTGTGCGAACGTGCGCGGCGTCGTGCTGAACAAGACGAGCGCCGCTGCCTGCGCCTACGCGGCGCCTGCGATCGAGAAGCACACGGGCGTCGCGGTTTTGGGGAATATCCCCGCCGACGAGACGTTCTCGCTCGATAGCCGGCATCTGGGGCTTGTGACCGCCGACGAGGTCGAGCAGCTCTCCGCGCGCATCGACAAGATGGCCGAGCTGGTGGAAAAGAGCGTCACTATCCCCATTATCGTGGGCGACGCCACCAACGTGACCTGCACCCTGGACAAGTCCCTCATTTACGCCACCTGGAAAGACCTGCAGGAGCATGACGGGAGCGAGGACGCCCATCCGTTCATTCAGGCGAACCTGAACGAAGTCTATTCGATGCTGGTGAACGGCGAAGTTTGGACAGCACTCGGAACCAGCGCAGGCGAACGGCTCTGCACCTCGGACGGCATAGTTCTGCTGGCCAACCGCAAACTGCAACTTATTTGATTTGGAGGTAATGCAATGGAAACCCCTGTTCAGAAACCTATTTCGGAACTTTCCGAGGCGCTTGAAGCCCTTGGCACGGACAAGCTGCTCATTCAGACGGCCAACGGCACGAAGGTCATCCAGGCCAGCATCCTGGCACCCGCCCTGCTCTCCCTGCTGGTAGGCGACAGCGCCGCCAGCCATAACGCCATCTATCGTGGCAAGTACCTTGGCAGCAGCTTCACCTCCGCACAGAGTGCAGCCATCCGCTCCGGCAAATTCACCGACCTCTATATCGGCGACTACTGGACGATCAACGGCAGGAACTGGCGCATCGGTGCTTTTGACTACTGGTATCGCTGCGGCGACACGGACTGCACCACCCACCATGCCCTCATTGTCCCGGACGCGCACCTGTACACCGCAGCCATGAACCCGACCAACACCACGGAGGGCGCATACATTGGCAGTCAGATGTACAAGACTGGTCTGGATGAGGCCAAGACCATCGTCAACG
>OOBJ01001530.1_pt1 | contig 13973 bp, 14 predicted proteins | sample 1671331 | NCBI WGS metagenome assembly OOBJ01 (sample SAMN06348145, study PRJEB24527) | human gut metagenome | biome: human gut; feature: ankylosing spondylitis patient; material: feces | host: Homo sapiens | place: China | collected 2015-10 | reverse complement strand
TACTATCGCGAAAAAAACTGAATAACTGAATACTGAATAACCTTTTAGGTACCATTCGCCCTGGTTATAATGGCAATCACCAAGTGTCTATTCTTTACGGACAAGACTCCTTTAAATGATTTGTTTAACAAAGCTGTTCCAACAGATATGTGAGCCTATTACTTTGAAAACATATCCTTAATTATTTATAAAACTTTTGGCTAACCCATCTTATAATGAAGTTTTTTCCTTATATTTGCATATTATAATTGGGATTAAGGCAATGACAAAGAATACAATGGCTAACAAACTTCCTAGGAAGTTGATTCAAAAAATGGAAATCGTGGGCGAACAAATCAAGCTTGCCAGATTGCGCCGCAACCTGAGCATGGCTCAAGTTGCAGAAAGAGCAACATGCTCAGAAGTTACACTTTGCAAGGTGGAGAAGGGATTACCAACGGTTTCCATCGGAATCTACCTGCGTGTACTTTATGCTCTTCAACTGGATGATGACATCTTGCTCTTGGCAAAGGATGACAAGCTTGGAAGGGCATTGCAGGATATGGGATTGAAGAATCGTCAAAGAGCTACTAAAAGGGGATAGGAATGGAACGACTATTGGTTTTCGCTGATTTTAGCTGGCTCGTCAGTCCAGAACTGGTGGGTGAGCTGTGCTATGAGAAATTGCGCGGCTCTGACAGCTATGCCTTTAAGTTTAATGAGAATTGGCTTAAGGTTCATGCCGGAATCAAGCTTTCAGAGGACATCAACAACTACCCTGGCATGCAATATACCCAGCCAGGAAGTGATATTTTCGGATGCTTTTCTGATGCATTGCCAGATAGGTGGGGGCGTACCTTGCTCAAAAGAAGAGAACAGATACAGGCTGCAGAAGAGAAGAGAGCTATCAGAGCTCTTTCCTCATTCGATTACCTCATGGGTATTGATGACTTCTCCAGAATGGGTGGATTTAGGTTTAAAAGGGAAATGGAAGGCGATTATATCAATGTGTCACCATCTCTCAAGATACCTCCACTAACAGCATACTATAACTTACCTATTGCCCTTATATGGCGACTGGGTCGCGTTCTTGAGGTAATACGCTGGTTTAACCAAAAAAGCATGGTTTTTATCCAAAGTCTGTCTTGAACAGGTTGGCATAAGCATTGTTGTCTGAGTAAATGTTCAATACATGCTTTTGAGCTAAAAGAGCATCAAATTGCTCCATAATCGAAAAAAATCCCCCAAAAGGAGTGAGTTTCTCAGATTTTATTTGTACTTTTGCCATGTCATTCAGAATTTTGTTTGTTTTTATTTTGCAACACTAAGATAAGTGAAATTTCTGACATGGCAAAATCCTGAGCAACTTTTTGTTGCTCAGGTGCTTATAAAAAATATTAAATTATAGTGTTGCGGAAATAAGGATTTAGAAAATTGATATTAGACATATTGAAGAGAAGGACCAGCAGCAGTTGGCTCATGTCATCCGTTCTGTTTTTGAGGAATATGGCGCTCCGCTGGTCAACACCGTGTATGATGACCCAAGGACGGAGCATATCTTTGATGCAATGGCTGGGAAGAATGCCGGCTATTTGGTTGTGGCTGATGATGGGGTCGTTCAGGGAGGCTGCGGCTATTATCCCACGGAGGGATTGCCGGACGGATATGCAGAACTGGTAAAGTTCTACCTGTCTCCTTTAGTTCGTGGTCAAGGCAATGGATCTGTTTTGTTCTCGCAGGCCATTGAAGGAGCCCGAAGGGCTGGTTATAGTCATCTGTATATCGAGTCATTCTCACAATTCTCAGATGCAGTAGCCATGTATGAGCGTCATGGCTTCAGGCATATTCTTCAGCGCCTTGGTGACTCGGGACATACCGCCACCACCATTTTTATGGTAAAGGAGTTGTAGAGGAAACTCTAGGCTTGTTGCGCCATATATGCAGCTGTGAAAGGATTCATCGCCAACAGAGACCATGTTAGGGTTTACAAGTTAACTTTTTTACAATTATGGAGAATAATGATAGAAAAAACTCCCGAAATCCTTGCCAGTTTCAAAAAGAAATCGTAACTTTGCGCTGTAGATTTTAAAACTGATGTTTATGAAGTACTTAGATCCTAAGGCAGACCTCACGTTCAAGAAGATATTCGGCAATCATCCCGCAAGACTGATCAGCCTTCTGAACGCACTCCTGCCACTCAGCGAAGAGGAGCAGATACACGAAATCAAGTATCTGCCAACAGAACTTGTGCCCCAGCTCGAAGGGGGCAAGAACACCATTGTTGATGTACTCTGCACCGATGTTAGAGGCAGGAAGTTCTGTGTGGAGATGCAGATGGAATGGTCTGATGCCTTCCAGCAGCGAGTACTGTTCAATGCATCCAAGCTCTATGTGAGTCAGGCTAAAAAGGGAGGAAAATACAGCGAACTCCAACCTGTTTATTCTCTCAACCTGATAAATGATATCTTTGCGCATGATACTCCGGATTTCATCCACAACTACCGCATCGTGCACGATAAGGACAGCAATAAGGTCATCGAGGGTTTGCATTTCACCTTCATAGAACTCCCTAAGTTCACTCCTCATTCCATCGCCGACAAGCGCATGATGGTGCTGTGGCTCCGTTTCCTCACAGAAATCAATTCCAACACGAAGGAAGTACCAGCCGACCTGCTTAATGACCCGGAGATAGGGAAAGCCGTAGAAGAACTGGAGATTTCCGGTTTCACAGATGCCGAACTCTGGGCCTACGACAAGTTCTGGGATTCCGTAAGCGTTGAAAGAACCCTCATTGATGACAGCTACCAGAAAGGCGTAGAGAAAGGTATGAACCAGCGAAGCCTTGAGATTGCCAGAAAGATGCTGGCAAAGGGTATGGATGAAGCATCGGTCATGGATATGACGGGGCTGACTGCAGAGGAAATCAAGCAGATGAAACTCTAGGCTTGTTGCGCCATATATGCAGCTGTGAAAGGATTCATCGCCAACAGAGACCATGTTAGGGTTTACAAGTTAACTTTTTTACAATTATGGAGAATAATGATAGAAAAAACTCCCGAAATCCTTGCCAGTTTCAAAAAGAAATCGTAACTTTGTGGGGTGGTATATAGCCACATAAGTGATAATAAAACGATAACATTATGATTATCAGTAAATTTACCCCCCCATATCGGGGAAGCTGGCTCTTGTAGCCGCATTTTTTACGCTTGCCCTTGCCAGTTGCAGCAAGGATGATGTAAGTTCCGATATCGACCTGGTTGTCAGTCCACCTGCTGACAGCGAGGCTCCCAGTTATTATGCCATTACCGATACTGAGGGTATCGGCTTCACCAAGGATGGCATCGCCTATGAATACATTTCTAAAGGTAAGACCCGATGGGTGCTTAGCTATCAGGAGATAGCCAAGCGCCTCGGCATAGATATATCCAAGATTTCAACCATCAAGATTACCAGAGACCAGATTTTGAAGAACGGTCTCTGGCGCTTCGACGTGCGCTTCGACGGACAGCAGGAAGGCACGGCGTATGCTATTGATATCGACCCAGAGGATGGGGAGATAGAGTGGGTGATAACCTTGGAGGATATGCCAGGGGGAAATGTGTTTACATTACAAGTTTAAACGAAATAACCTTTTAGAAAGAAATGGAAAATAATAATAGCCAAATCGTATCGCTCATCTGGAATATTGCAGACGACGTGTTACGTGATGTGTTCTTGCGTGGTCAGTATCGTGATGTCATTCTGCCTATGGTGGTGCTCCGCCGACTAGATGCCCTCCTTGAACCTACCAAGGAAGAGGTGGAGAAAGAGTTGAAAGAAATGGACCCCGAAGACGAGATAGATGAGGACGTAATGTGCAACATTACCCAGCTCTCTTACTATAACACCTCCAAGTGGACATTGAACCGTCTAAAGGACCAAGCTCCCGACAACAACGACATCCTCTATAAGAACTTCGTTGAATACCTGAGCGGCTACAGCGACAACGTGAAGGATGTACTGGATAACTTCGACTATTATAACAAGGCTCGCAAACTTGCCGACAACGACCGTTTGCTTGCCATCATCGAACGTATCACCGACCCACGCATCAACCTCACCAACAAGCCACAGGATGACCCTGACGGCTTGCCACTCCCACCTCTCGACAATGTAGATATGGGAACGGTGTTCGAGGAACTCTTGCGCCGATTCAATGAGGAGAACAACGAGGAGGCAGGTGAGCACTTCACCCCACGTGATGCTATCTCGCTCTTGGCGCACCTCGTGTTCGAGCCTGTCAAGGACGACCTTCCTAAGACCATTACGCTATACGACCCAGCCTGTGGTTCGGGCGGTATGCTCACCGAGGGTTACGAATACTTGGTGAATCTAGGTGTGAAGGATTCCACCATCTTCCTTTCGGGTACGGAAATCAACCCTGAGACTTATGCCATCTGCAAGTCTGACTTGATTATCAAGGGCGTAAATCCTGACGGCATCCATAAGGGCAATACCATCACGGAGAATTATTTCGCCAAGCAGAAGATGAATAGCTTCGGATTTATGTTGACTAACCCTCCTTACGGCAAGTCGTGGAAGACTGACAAGGAGTCTATATACAGCGAGGTGGACGAGGGAAAGAAGAAGGTGCTCAACGATGCTCGATTCGAGCTGGAATTGACTAATTTTGCGGGCGAAGAAGAGTCATTGGACAGTACACCGAGAACTTCCGATGGTCAGTTGCTCTTCGTATTGGAGGAAATCGACAAGATGAAACCACTCGATATGCAGCCACAGGGCAGTCGTATCGCTTCCATTCACAATGGCTCGTCGCTCTTTACAGGCGATGCGGGTAGTGGTGAGAGTAACATCCGCAGATACTTGATAGAGAACGATTTGGTAGATTGCATCGTGCAGTTGCCTAACAATATCTTCTATAATACAGGTATCACTACCTACGTGTGGATTTTCACCAACAAGAAGCCTGCTGAGCGCCGTGGCAAGGTGCAGCTCATCAATGCCTCTGAGTGTTACGAGAAGTTGCGCAAGAACCAAGGTTCCCGCAACTGTACCATCACGCCGCTACATCGCCAGCAGATACTCGAAACCTACATGGCTTTCGAGGAGAAGGAAGCTGCCGAGGATAACAAGGTGGAGTCGAAGATATTTGACAATGACGATTTCCGATTCTATAATGTCACCATCGAGCGACCATTGCGCCTACGCAGCAAATTCTCGCAGCTCAAGATAGACGAGTTGCTTTATGATAAGTCGGACGTAGAGCTTTCTAAGTGGCTCTATCAGACCTATGGCGAGCGTGTGTTCACAGGGCTTGACAGCGAAGTGACAGCCATCAAGAGTTATCTCCAGGAGCAGGACATCAAGAAGACCGACAAACAGTTGAACAGCCTGATTTCTGCCAAGAAATGGCAGGAGCGCAAGCACTTGGTTGACCTTGCCCATGAACTGATGAAGATTGTGGGTACCGACGAATATATGGACTATAACAAGTTCTTTGGCTGCATCAAGACAGCCGCCTCTGAATTTGTGGATAGCAACATCAGTGCAGCCGAAATGAAGACCATAGCCAGAGCCATGAGCGAGACCGACCCGAAGGCAGCACCTGTGGTCAAGAAAACGCACAAGCCAAACAGCAAGGAAATCGCCAGCTTGATGGCAGTATATGGCATTCCAGAGGAGCGACTGAACGAATACGGCTATTGGAAAGCCTTGGATAGCAGCAAGCTATATGTGGAATATGAGACCGATAGCGACCTCCGTGATACGGAAAAGATACCTGTGAAGGAAGACATCTACGAGTACTTCCTGCATGAGGTGCGTCCATACGTGGAGGATGCCTGGATCAACTTGCCACCTACCAAGATAGGTTGCGAGATTTCCTTCACCAAGTATTTCTACAAGCCAGTGCCTCTACGCACGTTGGAAGAGAACGAGGCAGACATCCTCGCCCTCGACCAAGAGAATGATGGCTTCATCCGTCAACTTTTAAGCAAGGAGGGGTAAGCATGGAAAGATATAGTGAATATAAAGATAGTGGAGTAAAGTGGCTTGGGGAGATTCCGAGCCACTGGGAACTGTTGAAGTCTAAATATCTTTGGAAAGAAACTTTTGAAAATTCTACCTCAGGAAAAGAAGATTTGCTATCAGTATCTCAATATACAGGTGTGACAAAGTCCAAAGCAGATTCGAGAAGCGAATCTTTGATAGGTTATAAAATCGTACATAAAGATGATTTAGTCATCAATATTATGCTTGCATGGTTAGGCGGATTGGGTGTTTCTAATGATGAAGGTGTCGTAAGCCCTGCATATTGCACTTACAAACTAATAAGAGACTACAATCCGAAGTTCCTACATTATTTGTATAAAACTCCTATGTATTTAGCTGAATTTGCAAGACATTCCACAGGTGTTGTGCCTTCTCGTTGGCGTATGTACACAGATGATTTTGGACAAGTAGTTTCTTTGTTACCTCCTGTGGGAGAACAAGATGCCATTGTCCGTTACCTCGATGCCGCCACCTCGAAAATCGACAAAGCCATTGCCATGCAACAAAAGATGATAGACCTGCTGAATGAACGTAAGCAGATCATCATCCAAAATGCCGTGACTAAAGGACTTGATGAGAACGTGGAAATGAAGGATAGTAATTGTAAATTCCTTGGGAAAATACCAAGTACTTGGGAAGTTTGTAAAACTTTGTATGTTTTGTCTATGCCAATAACAGACGGACCACATACTACTCCCCAACTTTACGATGATGGTATTCCATTTGTATCAGCAGAAGCTGTATCTTGTGGAAATGGATATATTGATTTTTCACATATACGAGGTTACATATCAGATTCATTTTATAATGAGTGCTGTAAGAAGTATATCCCTCAAAGAGACGATATATATATGATAAAATCTGGGGCAACAACTGGTAAGGTCGCAATTGTTAATACTGATGTAAAGTTTACAATATGGTCACCTTTAGCAGTCTTTAGGGTTAATAAAAAAAAAGTCTTGCCTTATTTCTTGTATTATAGCTTACAATCAAGTTATTATCAATTACAGGTACAAGATAAATGGTCTTTTGGAACACAGCAAAATATTGGAATGCGTATGTTGGAAAAATTGATTTTGTGTTATCCTTCTATTGAGGAACAAGCAAAAATCGTTGCATTTATTAAGAAGAATGTTGATAATTTCGACTCTGCCATCTCCAACAGCCAGCGTCAAATCGCCCTCCTTCAAGAGCGCAAGCAAATCATCATCAACGAAGTAATAACAGGAAAGGTTAAGGTATCATGAGTCATACATCAGAAACAAAAGAACAAGCCTTCGAAGCCTTGATAGAAAAGGCTTTGGTAGGCTCTACCATAGAGGAGCGAAAGGCGCAGGGCATCACAGCGAAAGACGTGGATGCGCAGCAGCCTGCCGCCGACCAATACTACTGGGGCGTGCCTTGCGACTTCAAGTACAAGCAGAACGAGGATTGGGCGATAGATATGCGCCGACTCATGTCGTTCCTGCATGCCACCCAGCAAGATATACTCGACACCTACGTGGGAAGAACTCCCCTGGAGCGTGCCATCCCCGAACGTATCAGCAAGGACATAGAGACCTTCGGCATCATCAAGGTGCTGCGTAAGGGCATCAAAGTAGAGAACATTGAGCTAAAGCTTTGGTATCCAAAACCTTCACCAGCCGATGCGCAGGAGAATATGCTACTCTTTCAGCAGAACCAGTTCTCCGTGACCCGACAGCAAACCTACTCTCGCTTGAAACCAGGCGACGAGATAGACATGGTGCTCTATGTAAACGGACTGCCGATTTTTACCTTTGAGTGGAAGAATCCCTGGACTTACCAGACTGCACGCTACAATGGGCAGAAGCAATACAAGGAAGACCGCAATCCGAAAGACAAGCTCTTGAACTTCGGCCGCTGTCTCGCACACTTCACAGGCGACAAGAATGAAATCTTCTTCACCACCAAGTTGGCTGGCAAGGAAACCTACTTTATGCCATTCAATAAAGGTCTGCCCAACGGACAGGGCGCTGGTAACCCAGTGAACCCCAACGGCTACAAGACCAGCTACCTATGGGAATGGGTGTTGCAGAAAGACTGCCTCGCCGACATTATTGACAAGTACGTATGCTTCGACTATGGCGAGGCAAAGACAGGTAAGACTGTGCCCCACATCATGAAGAACGCCAAGAAGCTCATCTTCCCACGCTACCACCAACTCGACGTGGTGACCAAGCTTCTCGAAGACGTATCGGAGAAGGGCGTAGGCGAGCGTTACCTCATCCAGCACTCGGCAGGTTCGGGCAAGAGCAACTCGCTCACATGGCTCGCCTTCCAAGTCATCAACGCCTGTCCAACCACCATGGCAGCTAAGCGAGCCAAAGGCTTGGAAGAAAAACTCTTCAACTCAGCCATCGTAGTGACCGACCGCAGACTCCTGGACAAGCAGATAACCGCCAACATCCGAGCATTCGGACAGACCCAGAAAATCATCGCCCATGCCAACAGCAGCAGCGACCTGAAGGATGCCATCGAGGGCGGCAAGCGCATCATCATCACCACGATACAGAAGTTTCCGTTTATCTGCGACACCATCAAGGACGTGAGCGACCGCAACTTCGCTATCATCATCGACGAGGCACACTCATCGCAGTCGGGCATTGCCAGCGACAAGATGAATGCCTCCATGCAGCAGAACGGCTCCTCAGAGCAGGATGCCGACACGGGTGGAGCAGACACCGACGAGCTGATAGAGAAACTGATGAAGGAACGCAAGATGAGCACCAACTGCTCTTATTTTGCCTTCACTGCCACTCCAAAGCGAGAGACCCTGGAGCGATTCGGGTGGGAAGATGTTAACGGCGAGCGAGGGGAGAAGGGCAAGTTCTATCCCTTCCATCTTTACAGTATGAAGCAGGCCATCGAGGAAGGCTTTATTCTTGACGTGCTGACCAACTATACCACCTACCAAGGTTACTACGAGGTCATTAAAAGCATCAAGGAAAATCCGAAATATAACAACAAAAAAGCACAGAAGAAGATACGTCAGACCGTGGAGCGCAACCCGAAGACTATCCAAGCAAAGGCTGAAATCATGATGGATCACTTCGACACCAAGATTTTTCACTCACACAAGCTGGACAGCCAGGCAAAGGCAATGGTGGTGTGCAAGGACATCGAGTGTGCCATTCTCTACTACCAAGCCATCAAGGACATCATCGCTAAGAACAAGTTGCCTTACCATGCCCTCATCGCTTTCTCAGGTGAGAAGAAGCAGTGCGACAAAGCCTATACCGAGGCAGGCTTGAACGGATTCCCCGAAACGGATACCGCCACCAATTTTGACCAAGACGATAACCGTATCCTGGTGGTAGCCAACAAATACCTGACAGGCTTTGACCAGCCTAAGCTCTGCGCCATGTACATCGACAAGCCATTGGCTGGCGTGCTGGCTGTGCAAGCCCTCTCCAGACTGAACCGTTCGGCAGCCGAGTTGGGCAAGCGAAACGAAGACCTGTTTGTGCTCGACTTCTACAATTCGGTAGATGACATGAAGGCTGCATTCGAGCCATTCTATACCGCCACCACGCTGAGCGGTGCCACCGACGTGAACGTGCTGCACGAACTGATGACCACCCTGCTCACGGTGGGTGTCTTCGACATGGACGAGGTAACACAGTTTTCCGATCTCTATATCCAAGGCAAGGAAGCCGACGAATGGGCACCTGTCATCGACACCTGCGCCCATCGGTTCAACGAAGAGATAGAGTGGGAAGAGGACGGCAAGGCAGACTTCAAGATGAAGTGCAAGCAATTCGTGAAGATATATTCCCGAATGGCAGCCATCATGGACTATGAGGTGGCAGACTGGGAAAGACTGTTCTGGTTCCTGCGCTTCCTGATACCTGAGCTAAAGGTGAAATCCAAGAATGACGATGAACTGAAAGACTTGCTCAACAGTATCGATCTCAATACCTACGGCGCACGCCGCACGGCACTGAATCAGCATATCGAGCTTGATTCTGGCGAAAGCACCATAGACCCACTGGCACCGAAAATGGTAAACGCAGGAGGAGACGATGGCGAGAAAGACCCATTAGACGAAATCGTGAAGCAATTCAACGAACACTGGTTCAAGGGATGGGATGCTACACCCGACGAGCAGAAGGCAAAGATCATCAATCTCTCCAAGATGGTAAGAGAAGACGAGGATTACCAGTATGTGGAAGGCAATTCAGACCCGCAAACCTCCGACCAAATGTTGGCAAATATCATCAAAAAGCAGCTGTTAGCCATGCGAAAGGGGGACAAGTCGCTCTACAAGGAATACAAGAACAGCAAGGCCTTCCAATACGGTATGCTCCAAGCAGTGAAAGGATTCATCGCCAATAGAGACCATATTAGGGTTTAAAAGTTGGTGCGTTCTAAAAGAAATCAGCAGTGCAGAGAGCTGCACCTACCATACAAATTCCATAAAAGTAACAGGGAGAAGTGAAGCTGCAAAAACGCTCACTTTTCCCTCTTTTTTTTCAAAAAAACTAGAAATCAGAAAAATAATAGTACTCATATTACGAATTAAGGAATCGTAGTACACGCCTCTATTTCGCTCCTTTTTTATAACTTCACGCTCGAATTAAAAAAAAGAAGTAATGGGAAAGGGACGTAGTTACATGAATTCATATGCCGACGGCTATATGAGAGGAAAGGTTGTCAAGGAAGTGGGAGCACTCCTTGACCACATGCTAGTGGAGAAAATCACAACCCAAAAAATGATAAAAATGGAGTTTGGACCTGTTGACGATACCACCAGAAAACTAAAGCAGCAAGATGCCTCAATATCTTTTGAGACCATCAGACAATTCTGCTACATCATTGGCTACTATCTCTATCAGGAAATACAGGCGGTGGAGAATTACAAGAAATATGTAAGAGAAAGGGAATCTAGGCTTGCCATGCTGTATGAGATGAAAGAAAAATATAAGAAAATTTACGGAATGCAAGCTGCTGTGGTTCTCAACCTCATGCATCAGGGAAAGGATTTGCTGGCTTTTATGAAGTAAGTATAAGTGAGAGTTTTCCGCCTCACTATGTGTTAGCGAACTCATTTTGAGGCTAATTACTAATCTATAAAATAAATACAAAAAAAGAAAGTAATATCTGATGAATTCGGAGACCAACAGTCCCCTAAGGGTGTATGCCCTTATAGCTCTCCTGGCATTTGCTTGTACCAGCAAAATTGTTAGCGCAAACAAATTCTATCGTCCTCTACTAAGGAACGAGTGACAAAGAACTAAATTACTAACAATCAAATCCTAAGAAATATGGGGAGATTTATAATCAAGCTCGTTCGCTTGATGCTGAAGTATGGGCGATTCTGCCTTGTTTGCGTGAACATTCAATTGAATGGCAACAGCCAGTATGTTGAGTATATGAACAACGAATTTAAGGAGGAGAAGCCATGTTTGGAGAAGGAAGAACCATAAACGTAACGGGCAATGCCTGTTATATAGAGTATGTGGAGAATTACTATGAGAATGGTACCGCCCAAAAGAAGCACAATGCCAATCCTGCGGAACGTATGTCGGATGACCTGAAAAGAGAGGAGGGTCAGGAAGTCTTGAAGGAACTGCAGGAGTATGGGTTACTCGATGAGAACTTCTGCCCTCTGGAGATGTCCAACTCAGAGTCTGCAGTCCTTGCCTATCAGATAGCTATAACGCTGGATATCAAGGATGTGTGGAAAGTGTTCTCTACTCTTTGGGAGGTTTCTCCCAATGCCCTGAGAGCTGCTTATAATAGAGGAATGGATCAGAAGAAGACGAGAAAATTCCTGGAAAAACTACCCCCTTCACTGAAGGATAGTACTAGTACGCGTACATAGTACGTACTAGGTAAGTATGGAAATATATCCTTATCTTTGCACCCGTAATCAGACGAGTAAAGTCTGGTTGCGGGCGTTTTTTGTTTATAGGAATCCGGTACCGTTCCTGAAACTGAAATTTGGCGAATATCTCGCAGCCCAACCCTTTAACATGATATATTGATATGTTAGGAAAAGCTTATGTGTTTTATCATCCGCAGTATGGCGGATTGAGAGTAGTGCGCAGCGACGAGGGATTGTTCTTTTGCATCGAGGACCTGGTTGCCATCACAGATATCGGCAGAGATACATTGTTCCCGGTATTAGCCGACACAGAGGGGAAAGTGGTAGAAATGTATGTGGAAGAGCTAACAATAAGAGTTCCGAAGGATTTTACACATCGTTTGTTTTTCGGTGAATTCTTTGGCAATGCTGACAAGGTGGAGCGAAAAGGTGGAATAGCTTCGAGAAGTATGATATTCGTAGATTCTCAGGTGGTGAGAGATATGACCATAGACTGTTCGAAAGATCCTGAGCGCAAGTTGTTCTACAAGTGGGTCAAGGATTTTATCCAGCCTGTGATGGAGGACAAGGACTGCTGGTGGCGTTATGAATGTCTCATGATGAATAGTATCTATTATGACCCTCTGATAAAACCGATTGACATCCGATATGCTGTCGACGGCCTGTATATCAACGATATGAGAATCAACTGACATTATTCATCTTATAAACAAGAGATTACAATCATGAAACAAGCAGCAAAGAAGCAGCTCCTCAACGCCCAGAAGGTGGACGGAGCCATCATCAGTGAAGAACACGGTACCATCGCCTTCCGCAAGGCGCCATGGAACGATACCGAGGTTATCTGCGAACAGCCTAAGGTGATACCGGGCAGAATGGTATGCTCTGGCGAGAAGGGAGGCGATGAGTTCGACTTCAAGCCTTACGAGCGTACGGGCGAGAAGATCTTCGAGGAAATCTTCAAGACCAACCATGCCGTGGTGCGCACCACCAAGCGCACGGTGCAGGTGAACTATACCTTCAGCCGTGACCTGGACAAGCAGGACATGCTGCGCTACCTCAAGGCAGAGCACAAGGAACTGATTGCCGGATTCAAGGAGAATTTATAGTGATTAATGATTAGTGATTAGTGATTAATGATTTAACATTTAATACTTAACACTCAAAATTAAAACGATGGAACATATTATAGCATATAATCCGTACAAGAATGGCAATATGGGGAGCGTAAGCTCCCAGCCACTCTCGGTCTACGACAAGACCATCGCTTATCCCTGGATGGCAGACCTGATAGCTGCCATCCGTGGGGGTAACGACGGACTGAAGAAGCAGCTGCCTTTCCGCTGCGCTCACTACTACCAGTTCCGGGACAACAGACGATCGCAGAAGAACGCCGTGCCCGAAAGCTTCCTCTTCCAGACCACCATCGACGTGGACGACAAGGAATATGTGGACAAGGCGATAGAGAAGGCACGTGAGCTGAACTGCAGCGATACCATCTGGAAGGGAGCCCTGTTGCACCTGGAGTACTCTGCCCGCAAGAAGCTGCACATCGACATCCGCATGCCCATCGGCATGACTATCGAGGAGACGCAGCGAGCCTATTGCGAGGCGCTGGGCGTGCCCTACGACGAGAGCTGCATCACGCCTGAACGCATGCTCTTCATCACCGACAAGGAGTCGGAAATCTATCGCTCGCCCCATTGGTATGAGGTGCTGCCACAGGAAGAGCTGGAGAAGCGCAGACAAGCCTACCTGGACCGTGGGCTCACTATCGACGGAAGAGAGGTGGCTCCTGGCTCTGCTATTCAGCCTGCCCAACCTTGTGATAGCAATGCTGCTCATGCTGCTCATCTCAGCCCTGCTGGAGCTCATCAGGATGCTGGGGCTGTGGCAACCGGCAAGAACCTCGCAGCCTTCGACCTCTTCCGCAATGCTGCAGACCTGAAGGACGTAGACATCAACACCCCAGGCTCCCGTCACTCATCGCTCCTGGCGATCATGAGCGCAGGCGCATCGAGAGTGATGTCGGAAGACGAGCTGAAGGCGGTGGTGGCGCAGAAGATGCCTGCCTTCTCGCAGGAGCGTGACTGCC
>OOBJ01001524.1_pt1 | contig 14012 bp, 8 predicted proteins | sample 1671331 | NCBI WGS metagenome assembly OOBJ01 (sample SAMN06348145, study PRJEB24527) | human gut metagenome | biome: human gut; feature: ankylosing spondylitis patient; material: feces | host: Homo sapiens | place: China | collected 2015-10 | reverse complement strand
CCGGCGATGACAATGCGCGATGTCTAAACGTCTCAACGCTCAGACAAACACTATTTTACCGTTCTGGTTGGTCAGTTATTCACCTAAAGCCGCCAATGATGAAACGTTTTTTCTATCCCCGAAGACCCTTGTGCGGCATTCATACTCCCAAGCTGGGCAAACGTTTTATCAAGGTTGACTACATATCCTGGGCAGGACTGTGCCCCTCCAAAAAATGCACCGTTCGCCGCCAAAAATCGACCGTTTGCGGCACCGTGATACCACTCGGTCGTCCAAGGTGCCGACATTTGTGCGACATCCGACTTCGTGGTGCAAAGGTGCATGTCCAAGTGCGGCACCCCCGGTGTGCCACATGCGGGTAAACTAGAACCTTATATAGAGATATTTGAACCCTAACCGCAGCAAAGGAGGCCCCATGGCATTCGATCCCATTCAAGAGGATTGCCATCGCCTCGTTCTTGAGGCCTTGCGCCGCGACAATATCCCGCTCACCGACACTGCCGCCGTAGAGCGTCTGATGGAACAATTCACCCGCAACCCCGCACCGCTCATCGTGCACGACCGCGACCGCGCCGGGCATCTGATTGCCAAGGTGGTCGAGGCTGTCGACTACCGCATCCCCTTTATCCCTGACGATACCCAGGCAGAGCAGGAAGAGGCAGCTGCCGAGAACATGCTCCGCGAGGCAGCCGCGCTCGATCCGGCCAACTGGGACGCTCAGCGCATGCTGACCGCCCTCACCGCCAGCTCCAACGAGGAATACGTGCAGTATCTGGTGTCCAAGTGCGACGAGGTGGAGCACGACCTGGCACTCAAGATCGCCTCGGCGCAGGACCCCTACGAGCGCGAGGCCGCAGGCGACCTTACGTGCCGCCCCTATCTGCGCTGGCTTGCCGCCTTGGCATCGCGCGCCCTCATTAGCGGCCGCTATCGCATGTCGCTCCAAGCCGCAAATCGCAGCTTGGACTTTGCGCCCAACGACCCCGCCGGTGTCCGCCACACCGCGATGCTCGCCATGGCAAAGCTCGAATACCCCGCCGAGGAACTCAAGCGCTTTCGCTCTGCCCACTCCGTCCCCTATCTCACCAACACGCCGCTGCGCCGTCGTCCCAAGGACGCGGAGCGTGACTTGGACCCGTGGACGCTCATCGCGCTGATGAGCGCAGCCTGGCGCGAGCTGGACTACGAGGGTGCCGAGCACCACCTGCGTATCCTTGCGCGCTCGTGCCCGCACGCAGCCGAGGCGCTCTACTTCCAAACCGAGTTTCCCGATGGCGTCTATGCCCGCGTCAACGTGGGTGCAGGCTCCACCGACGAGCTCGTCCTTGCACTCTCCGAGGCGACGCCGGTACTGCAGGAGGGCCTGGGCGCGCCCGACAACGCCAGCTTTGCCGCCTGGGTCGCCACCAACGACATCGTGCGCTCCCAGATCGACGAGCGCATACTGCGGGCGGCCGAGCAGGGCTTGCCGTTTAAGGGAGGAGACCTCTAATGGATCCGAGCGTCTACATCCCCGCCTACCTGGAGCGCACCTATCTGGCGTCGCACCCCGAGCTCACCGATGCAGCACGCGAGCTTGTCCATAACGACATTAGCGCGAATCCCCAAAAGTATGCGCAGTCCGAGCATGCTCAGGCACTGCTGTCCTATGCCGGTGTTCATCGCCACCTGCTCGACGAGCTCCATCGCATCGAGGACATGGGCAGCGACGAGGAGTTTGAGCAGACGCGCAACCGCCTGTTCGACGATATGCGTGATGAGCTGCTCAAGATCATCCGCATCGATGCGCTGGCCGTCGATGCCCAGCTGCTCGCCATCATTTTGGCGGACACGCCCGTTGACGCCTGCCTGGGCGACCTGATGAAGCTCGAGGCGAGCACGGCCGACTACCTGCAACAGAGCGTGCCCGGGTTTGATATGGAGGCCCCGCACTATTGGGCCAATAATGTTTTGGCCGACGGTGTCACCGCAGCGGACCTTACCGTGAGCGAGCCGGCCCTTATCGGGTGGCTTCACACACTCGAGGCCATCTCGCAGCTGTGCATGGCGAGCGCTCGTTACCGCGCCGCCGCCAACTATGCTCGCCGTGTCCTTAAGGCGGAGGGCTATCCCACCCGAGCCGCCGGCACCGTATTGCTTGCCCTCGCCCGCTTGGAAGACCAGGACGGCTTTTTTGCCCTGGCGCATCAGCTCGAGGAACAGATGGGGGCAGACGCACTCGAAAACTCTCCTTGGTACCTGCTCGCCCGCACGATCTTGCTGTTCAAAACAAACAAGATGCGCCCGGCGGTGCGTGCGCTGCGTGAGTTCGCTAACCGCTGCGAGGGCGGCGCGTTCTTCTTGCTGAATCCCATGTACCAGACGCCGTATCTTCCCTGCCGACCCGAGCCGCGCGACCCCTGGGACCTTTCGCACCAGGCAGTTTGGGAGGCCGACGGCATTATCTCGGACACCCCCGACTTTGCCCCCTGGGCCAACGCCTGCGAAGATGTATCGCAGCTCGCCCAGGAATTTGCGCGCCGCTACGGCTTTTAGCGACGCGATCGCCCCGACCATGTCATCTATGTTAGGAACGACTTCATGAACTTCCGCTCATCTCTCGCCTGCACCTCGAGCGATATCGCCCGCTGGGGACTGCGCTCTGTCCTCAAACGCCAGGGCGGCGTACTCCCCGGCCGCATCGCCATGAAGATCGACCCCGAGTTGCTGAGCGACCTCGCCGGCCTCGTCGACCGCAGCGTAGTGATTACCGGTACTAATGGCAAGACCACCACCTCCAACCTCATCGCTGACGCCGTTGCTGCCAGCGGCGCTACCGTGGTGTGCAACCGTGCCGGCAACAATATGGAGCCTGGTGTGGTGGGTGCTCTGCTCGAGGCCCGCGGCGGCCTTAAGCACACCAGCAGCGGCAAGCGCGTGGGCGTTTTTGAGTGCGACGAGCTCTACACCGTACGCGTTCTGCCCAAGCTCAAACCGACGTACTTTGTGCTGCTCAACCTGTTCCGCGACCAGCTGGATCGCTATGGCGAGATCGATCACACCCAAGAGGTCATCGCCCACGCGTTGGAGCTTTCGCCGACAACGACGCTCATCTACAACGCCGACGACCCGCTGTGCGCCTCGATTGCCGTGCGCGTTCCCAACGCGAGTATTGCCTTTGGCATCGATGGCGCCACCAACACCGAGTCCGACCGCATTAGCGACTCGCGCTTTTGCTCGCAGTGCAACGCCCCGTTGGAGTACGACTACGTACAGTACGGCCAGCTCGGCGCCTACCATTGCCCCTCGTGCGGCTGGGCCCGCCCTGCGCTTGTCCGTCGCGTGACGGGCGTGGAGCTCAGCTGCGACGGCTACAGCTTTGACCTGGTCTTTGGATCTGCGCCCGACGCGGCTGCCGCACACATCGCCACACGCTACAACGGCCTGTACATGGTCTATAACGTTGCCGCCGCCTTCTTTGCTGCGCACGAGCTGGGCGTGGACGCGGCGCACCTGCAGCCCACGCTTAATGCCTACGTGCCCGCCGGCGGACGCATGGGCCGCTGGGATATTGCCGGCCGCACCGTCGAGGCCAACCTGGCCAAGAATCCCGTGGGCTTCGATCGCCAGATCCAGTCCATTAAAACGGCAGGTGGCAGGCTCTGCGCCTTCTTCCTAAACGATAACGATGCCGACGGCCACGATGTCTCGTGGATCTACGATGTCGACTTCGAGCGCATCGCCGACACGCCGGGTCTTGTCGCCTTTGCCGGAGGCACGCGTGCGCACGACATGCAGGTACGCCTCAAGTACGCCGGCATCGATGCCGCGATTATCTCGGACGTCGCGCAGGCGATCGGCGCCGTGGCAGACGAGGCCGCCGATGACACCTTCTACGCCGTCGCCAACTACACGGCCTTCCCGCCGCTGGTCAAGGAGCTCGACGGGCTCAAAGGCACCGATGCAAGTTCGGTCGCCTCCCACGCCGTAACGGGCGCCGATGGTAGCGCTGTCCCCACCGACATTGCGCCGGTCGAGCTTTCGCGCCCGCTGCGCATCGTCTATCTGTACCCCGATGCCCTCAACCTCTACGGCGACGGCGGCAATGTCATCGCCCTCGAGCGCCGCTGCGCCTGGCGCGGCATTCCCGTGCGTGTAGACGAGGTCCGTATGGGCGAAACGCTTGATTTGGCCGATGCCGATATCGTCATGATGGGCGGCGGCTCCGACCGCGACCAGCTGGCCGTGGCACACGAGCTGCTCGCCCAAAAAGATAAGGTCGCGGCCTATGTTGAGGACGGTGGCTCGCTGCTTGCCATCTGCGGCAGCTATCAGCTGCTCGGCCGTTCGTACTACATGGGCGAGGATCGCATCGAGGGTCTGGGGGTCATTGCCGCCGAAACCGTGCGCGGCTCCGACCGCCTGATCGGCAACGTCGCCGTCAAGACCGACCTGGCACCCGAGCCCTTTGTGGGATTCGAGAACCACGGCGGCCGCACCCTGCTCGACGCAGAGGCGACGCCGCTCGGAACGTCCGTCGTCGCGGGCACCGGCAACAACGGCGACGATGGCTTTGAGGGCCTGATCTACAAGGGCGTCATCGGCACGTATCTACACGGACCGGCACTGCCCAAGAACCCCGAGCTTGCCGACTGGCTCATTACCCACGCCCTCGAGCGCCGCGGCGATGCGCAGGCCACAGCTCTGCTGCCGCTCAAGCCCCTCGACGACACCTACGAGCACACCGCTCACGACGCCGCCATGAAGCTCCTCCCCTAACGCCCCACCACCACAAAGGGGACAGGCACCTTTGTGGTGGTTTCGACCCGCCACGGTAGTTTGTCTCGATTTGTAACATCTAGACCGTTAAAAGTCGTCTTACTGTTACAGATTGAGATGTTGGTGCCGACGCCCGCCGTCTATCTCGATCTGTAACAGATAGAGCCGATTTGCCCGCCCAGATGTTACAGATTGAGATATTTGAAAATCGGAATAAAAGCCTACTCCTGTGTGGTGGTTTTCCAGTTTGCCAACGATATACGCGCCGGCAAAAAAGTCTGCTATACTCTTTCCCGCTGTCCCCATCGTCTAGCGGCCAAGGACGCCACCCTTTCAAGGTGGATATCGCGGGTTCGAATCCCGCTGGGGGCACCATTTAAAATGAGAAGCCCGTTATCCTCACGATAGCGGGCTTTTTGCTGCCATGCGCCGGGATTCGAGCCCAACAGGGTGCGGAGCCGAGGAAACGCATTTACGCTTCGACCCTAACAAGTGATTGACTTAGTCCCTAGCAATACGATATCTGAGACGTCCGTATCGAAAAACATTGCCTGGAGACAGCTCCGTCTCCATTTGCCGTGATGTTAGCAAGCTTTCTTATCAATCGCACGTCTTGAACAATTATCCCAACTTCAAAATCGCTGTGAGTTCCGAGGGTGCCGGGAAACAGCACATTCCCTCAACTCGCACCCTACACACAGCATAAATACCTCCGATCTGCACATCGATAAAACAGCGCCGCGTGTAGTCCAGTTCCCTGGTCTCGATTTGTAAATGTGTTGGCGAAGTCCAGGCATACGCTGCAAACAACTTGCGAACATCCCATGCGGGGGCATCGTCCTTCTCAGCTTCATGAGTCACGAAGGGAAAGAGGTCTCCGACTCCGGCCCCATCGCCCGATTTGCAAACCCAAGACTCGTAGCCGGCCCTCACGCCGTACTCACGACCATCGCGCAACAGAGACAAATCCAGCTCATTCTCATGGAATCGAATATCGATCTCTTCAAAATCCCCGAAAATGCAACGATGAATGCCCTCGAGGCGTAATGAACTCAAACGTCCGCCAGAAGCCAACCCAACTGGCACGGGAATACTATCGAAGTCACGTTCAGAAGCCACCGTTTCCCGAACACTAGACTCTTTGAACAATACCTTATACAGCGGATCAAGCAGCGCCTTACTTCCTGTCGTGGAACTCGAGCAAGCGATGACAAGGCCATCTGTGGGCCGTATGTAGCACAGCTGCCCAAAAAGGCCGGAGCATCTGACCCCGCCACGCCGGCACATCCAGAACTGGTATCCATAGCCATTGCTGTCTTCAGTCGCCTCAGACGGATAAAAGGGGCTCGTTTCCATCTGAATCTTCGTCGCCTCGGCAACCCATTCCGCGGGAATGATCTGTTCCCCACGCCACTTGCCGCCATCCAGCAAACATTGACCAAACTTAGCCAAATCCGGTGTCGAAAGGTGAAGACCAAAACCTCCAGTCGTATGACCGGCTTGATCCTCTTCCCACCACCAATTTCTAATGCCTAACGGCGTAAACAAACGTTCAGCGAGATAATCGGATTCTTTCGTTCCACTTATGCGTTGCACGAGCATGCTCAATAAATGTGAACACAGCGAATCGTAGTGAAAGACCTCGCCCGGCTTCCAGTCAAACTCACGATGAAGAACCTCATGTGCCCAGTCGTCTCCCGCGCCAATATACGAAAGGTCACTCTCCTGCCCCATCGTCATAGTCAGCAAATTGCGAACCGTCACATTGCGAAAGCGCTCATCCGCAATCTCGCCTTCATATTCCGGGAAGTATGAAATCCAGCGATCGGCCAGCGACAGCCGTCCTTCATTCACCAACATCCCAACAGCAACCGAAGTGAAGGACTTAGTCACAGAATAGAGCGGGTGAACGTGTTCGAGGGCGAACGGCGCAGCCGCATGCTCGAAGACGACTTCACCATCTTGTCGGACCACGACTGAGCGGACTTCCACACCCGCGGACCTCCACGCCGCAAGGCACGCCTCGCCCATCTTATTGTCAAAGATAATATTAGGCACCCTCAACCACTGCCTCTCGAACGAAATCAGTACAAGATGAGGTCGCCCTCGACGCTTATTCAAGGACGACCTCGTCTAATTGCTGGCGCGCGGGGAAATACTTGTCCCGCAGCTCCACTTCTTTGGCTACTTTGCAGCCTCTACCGCCGGCACGTCCTCCTTGTACGTCGCATACGTAAGCAGGAACGAAATCACGCTGGAAACCACGATGGCTATGATTACGTAAATCAGGTAGTTCGCGCCCATTGCACCGGACGGGTCAATGAAGCCCGGGAAGGCGCAGAAGCCGCCGCCGGTGAAGGCGAACATCTTGGTGCCAAGAGCGCCGATGATTAGGCCGCCGGGCACAGAGGCGATGCAGCTCATGATAAAAGGCTTCTTGCGCGGAAGGGTCACGCCGTAGATGCAGGGTTCGGTGATGCCGAAGAAGAAGCCCGAGATGAACGCCGGCCATGCAAGCTGCTTGAGCTTTACGTCCTTAGTCTTCAGAAGGATAGCGAGGACGGCAAGGGACTGAGCGTATGAACAAACCATGTACGGCGCCATGACAATATCCCAGCCCTGGGAGGCAATGTTCACCAGCATGAGGGCAATGACACTCCAGTGGAATCCGAAGATGACCATAGGCTGCCAAATGGCAGTAAGCACGATGCCGCCGAGCGCGCCGCCGATGACAGGCAAGCTGTAGAGGGAGTTAAACAGCAGGCTCATGAGGTTCGTGATCAGGGTGGCAATCGGGCCAATAATCAAATAGGTAGCGGGGACCATCACAACGAGCACGCACGTAGGCACAAAGAAGAACTTTACATACTCAGAGAAATGCTTGCGGCACCACTTCTCCAGCTTTGCCGCAAACCAAACAGAGATGATAATCGGAATGACAGAGCTCGTATAACCCGAAGACGGCATGATGACGGGTATGCCGAGGAAAGTCGTGTAGTAGTTCATGGCAAAGGGAGTGCCGGCAAACACCGTTCCCAAAACATCGCCAGATGTGATGTTGACCATCGCCGGATACGTAAGTGCGATACCGAGCGTCATGCCAACGAACTCACTACAGCCAAACTTCTTTGCCGCGGTATAGCCAAGGATAATCGGCAGGAAGTAGAAGAAGCCGTCACCAGCCGCATATAGAATCTGGTACAAGCCATCTGTCGCCGTAATCCATCCAAGGGCGACGAGAATACTCAAAACACCCTTGATCATGCCCGCGGCACACAGCACCGCAAGAATCGGCTGGATTACGCCCGAAATAGTATCGATAAGGGCACTAACAACGTTTCCTTTCTTGACGGGCTCACCATCAAGATTAACCTCGCCCAGCCCCTCGACACCAGAAGCGGCAACCGCGGCATCGTAAACATCCTCAATCACATTGATGCCGACAACAACCTGATACTGGCCATTCGCGTTGATTACTTGAATGACGCCTTTATGAGATTCAATTGCCTTAGTATCGGCCTTCGCATCGTCTCGCAGCTTGAAACGTAGACGCGTCATGCAGTGCGAGATGCTCAGGATGTTTTCCTTACCGCCGACGAGGCCAACTACGTCCTCGCCGAGCTTGCGATTTGCAAGCTCTTTGCTTTCGCTCATGGTTTTCCTCCCATGCGGCCTGTCCAAGGTCGGCCGCCCGCCATCATTCGCTAAATTGATTTCCGATACTAGTGAAGCTCTGGCCAGAACTCCTTATTCGCCTCAATGAGATCGTCAAGGATCTTCTTTGCAACGGAGGCAGAGGGGACCGTCTTCGAAAGCGTCAGCGCCTGCCAAAGCTCCTGATAGGAATGGTCGACCCAAGCAGACACTGCAAGCTTTTCGACCGAGACCTGTTCCTCCATAAGTCCTTTCTGGAATTGCGGAATCTCACCTTGGCAAATTTTCTCGTAGCCGTCGCTGCCGACGATGCAGGGGATCTCGACCATAGCCGTTGGGTCAAAATTGGACACAGCCCCGTCGTTGGGAACAATCAGCGAGAAACGTTCACGGGTGTTCTCAGCCAAAGCGCGAGCGAGATCGACAATGTACTCAGCGTGGGTATCTGGCTTAAGGCCGAAACCCTCAGACGTGCCCTTTTCGATGATCTGGCGAGCGGTACCGAAAACGCGTTTCTCGCGACCCTCACGGACCTCGTCGGTGCGGGTGTGGTTGGGGTCGGTGTGCTCAACCACATAGTCCGGGAAGAGATAGTACTTGAGGTAGGTGTTCGGAATGGTATTCGGATCGAGCGCGTAAACATCCTTAGCCTTACGGAACGTCTGGTCCCAAGACGCATCGACGAATTCAAGGCCAGAATCCTCGCCAGCATAACCGTTTTTAGCCATTTGGGCCCTGATAGTGGGCATAAGGTCATTGCCTGCACGGTCGTGAATCTTTGTCCACCAGCCAAAGTGGTTGAGGCCGTAGTAGCCGACGACGAGGTCGTTGTGGTCCTTGAGACCACACATCTGAGCCATGATATCCATCAGGGCTATTGGCATGTCGCAAATGTTGATGATCTTTGAATCCGGGCGAAGGCGGCGTGTCGCCTCAGCAACGATCGCCGCGGGGTTGGAGTAGTTGAGCATCCATGCGTTGGGACTGTATTTCTCCATGTAGTCAAGGATCTCGAGTACGCCGCCAATGGAGCGCAAGCCATAAGCAATGCCACCAGGACCGCAAGTCTCTTGGCCAAGAACGCCATAGCGCAGGGGGATCTTCTCGTCCTTATCGCGCATAGCGTACTTGCCAACGCGAATCTGGGCAAGTACAAAGTCGATGCCTGTGAAGGCCTCCTCAGGGTCGGTCGTATAGCTGAAGGTTACCTCTGGAGCATTCTCCCTGATGTAGATGGCACATGCCTTGGCAATTGTCCCCTGACGCTCGGCATCGTTGTCATAGAGCGTAATCCTATTGATGGGGAACACATCACGCTTCGCGAGAAGTGTCAGAACAACGCCCGGCGTATAAGTGCTTCCGCCTCCCGCGATAGTAACCGCATAGCTCTGTTTTGCCATTGCAAATCCTCCTGTCTAGACATGTACTTGACGACTTGAATTATATCCTCAGTGATTTGCTATCTGTCTAGACATGTTAAGCACACGGGTGAACGGTTGATTTATGGCGGTAAGCGGTAACTTTAAGCGTCTTCACTTCCTATAATTGGTAGAAACAGACTATCGCGCCGATTTGACGCATTCCGCACCACCTCTATAAGGAGAACATTTTGGCAAGGATCCTGTACAGTGAAATTTACCGCAGCCTTCGAGAGCGGATTGTCGAAGGTAAGCATCCCGTGGGATCGCTCCTTCCTTCCGAACAAAATCTTTCCAAAGAGTTCTCCTGCTCTCGAATGACGGTGCGCAAGGCCATTTCACTTCTCGCAAATGAAGGTCTAGTTCAGTCCATTAAAGGCAAGGGAGTCCTCGTAATCGAGACGTCACTTGCAGGCGCCAGCAAAGAGGGCGCATTCACCGTAAATGACCTTTCTTCGTTCAGCGAATCGGCACACGCGATCGGAGCAATTCCAACGTCAAAAATCGTCTATTTCGAACACGTAAGCACCAATAAGTATCTAGCTCAGTTGACGGGATTTCCCGAAGGAGAAGACCTTACGCATTTGAAGCTCGTCCGCATGCTCGACGATAAACCGGTCGCTGTCGACCGCCACTACTTCCTAACTTCCTCCGTCCCCGGCCTAAACGAGCAGAATGCCACCCTGTCGCTCTTCCATTACATCGAGAATGAGCTAGGGCTCACCATTGCCGTGAGCAAACGAACGATAACACTCGCCCAGCCCGACACTGAGGACTGCCGGTTGCTTGACGTCGATTCTTCTTCGTATCTGGCGGTCGTAACCAGCCAGACATTCGACTCAACCGGAACTCAATTTGAGTATGTCGAGGCGCGTTATATTCCGAGCATCTTCCATTTTCACGACACGGCAACGCGCACACCCCTACCCTAGCAAACGGCACGGAGCAGACTCTTCCCTAATAAATTTGTTCAACAAGAAAGCCGGGGTCCGCGCGATGCGGACCCCGGCTCAATACCGTGACGATATGTCAGTTACGCTCTACACGTAGAACAGAATGTCGTCGTAGGTCGGGACCGGCCAGTAGTCAGCAGCCACGATCTCCTCCATGGCATCCACGGCGGCACGCAGCGTATCCATAGCGGGAACGACCTCGTGCGCGTACACGTTGGCCTGCTCCTGGCCATCGAGGGCCTCGGCCTTCTGATGTACGGCGTCGAGCGCCTTGATGGAGTCGTTGATGGCGGTGATGCCGTTGCAGAGCTTGTTGAGCGTGTTCTGCTCGCACTGCATGGCAGCATCGGCACCGGCAGCGCGGATTGCCTCCAGGCCCTTAGCGACCTTGGTGGCATAGGCGGTAATGACCGGGCGATAGGTACGACGCGCCTCGCGAACCATCGTGGTGGCCTCGATGTTCATGAGCTTGTTGTACTTCTCGAGCTTGCAGTCGTAGCGGCACTGAGCCTCGGCCTTGGTCAGGACACCCGTCTCCTCAAAGAGCGCAATGGCCTTATCGGAAACAAAGGCGGGCAGGGCATCGGCCGTGGTCTTGTTGTTGGCAAGGCCGCGCTTCTCGGCCTCGACGGGCCACTCGTCGGAGTAACCGTCGCCGGAGAACAGGATGCGCTGGTGATCGGTCAGGACCTTCTTGCAGTACTCGAGCGCGGCGTCCTGGAACTCGTCCTCGGGCGTACCCTCGAGCGCATCGGCGAAGGACTTGAGCGACTTGGCAACGGCGGCATCGAGCACCAGGTTGGAGTCGGAAACGTTTTGCTCGGAGCCGCAGGCACGGAACTCGAACTTGTTGCCGGTGAAGGCGAACGGGGAGGTGCGGTTGCGGTCGGTGTTGTCCTGCATCAGCTTGGGCAGGGTATCGGCGCCCAGGTCGAGCACGCCGCGCGTGGCATGGACGGAAGCCTTGCCATCGATGATCTTCTCGACGACCTCGGTAAGCTGGTCGCCCAGGAAGATGGACATAATCGCCGGAGGAGCCTCGTTGGCGCCCAGACGATGGTCGTTGCCGGCCGAGGCAACGGAGGCACGCAAGAGCTCCTGATAGTTATCGACGGCCTCGATCACCGCGGTGAGGAAGACGATGAACTGCAGGTTGTCGAGCGGGGTATCGCCCGGGTCGAGCAGGTTCTCGGACTCGGTGCCAAGCGACCAGTTGTTGTGCTTGCCCGAACCGTTGATGCCCTCGAAGGGTTTCTCGTGCAGCAGGCAGACCAAGTCGTGGCGGGAGGCGATGAGCTTCATCTTCTCCATCATGACCAGGTTCTGGTCGATGGCCTCGTTGACCTCACCGTAGACGGGGGCGAGCTCATGCTGGCAGGGAGCGACTTCGTTGTGCTTGGTCTTGGCGGGAATACCGAGCGCCCACAGCTCGTCGTCCAGATCCTTCATATAGGCAGAGACGGTGGGGCGGATAGCGCCAAAGTAGTGTTCCTCGAGCTCCTGGCCCTTGCAGGGAGCGGCGCCAAAGAGGGTGCGGCCGGTGATGACCAGGTCTTTGCGCTTGCGGTAAGCGTCCTTCTTGATCAGGAAGTACTCCTGCTCATCGCCCACGGAAGGAACGACCTTCTTGGGGGTCTTGCCAAACAGCGCCAAAACGCGCTTGGACTCACGCGAGAGCGCGGTCATGGAGCGCAGCAGCGGGGTCTTCTTGTCCAGGGCCTCGCCCGTGTAGGAGCAGAAAGCCGTGGGGATGCACAGGACATCGTCCTTAATGAATGCGGGGCTAGTGGGATCCCAAGCGGTGTAGCCACGGGCCTCGAAGGTGGCACGCAGGCCGCCGTTGGGGAAGCTGGAGGCGTCCGGCTCGCCCTGGATGAGGTTCTTGCCCGTAAACTTGGTAATGGCGGTGCCGTCGTGGTTGGGCTCGAGGAAGCTGTCGTGCTTCTCGGAAGTAATGCCCGAAAGCGGCTGGAACCAGTGCGCGTAGTGCGTCGCGCCCTTGGAGATGGCCCAGACCTTCATGGCGTGGGCAACGGCGTTGGCCACATCCAGGTCGAGCGGCTCACCGTCCTCGAGGGTTGCAGCAAGGCGCTTCCAAATGTCCTTGGGGAGGTAGTCCTTCATGACTTCCTCAGAGAACACCATGGTCCCGAAGCGGTCAGTAAGTTCGGCCATACGGAACTCCCTTCGTATCGGCACCGCGTGAGAAGCGGTGTTGATTACTAACGAACGAGTCATAGATTAGGCTCGTCGTGTTTCCGCAACATTACCGTTATGTTGCTGTCACGAAACCAATCAATGAGGTTACCGCATCGCGGCGGCGTTGCCGCCCTCAACAGCCAATCAACTGTATAAATTGCAGACCTCTCCCCATGGTTTAAGGGTAGTCAATTTGGGATGGGGCTCTATTAACTGGTATTTCGCATCAGATACCATTCAATATAGCCCTTTCCTACATTGACTGCTCTGCTATAGGCAATGCCGATAGCAGAGCATCTTTGATTGGTATCCCTAAATCGCGAGTAAAACTCCACCGCGGCACAGTGGTGCTGTAGAATCCTTACAACACATCGCACTATTACGTATCTAGAGGAGCACGATATGCGCGTCGACGAGGTTTTTAAGCAGGCAGCATCCCAGGGCACCGCACCCGTTTCGTTTGAGATGTTCCCGCCCAAGGGTGAGCTTACCCTCGATACGGCTCGCGAAGTGGCGGGCAACCTGTGCAAGCTTTCGCCGAGCTTTGTCTCGGTCACTTGTTCCGCTGGCGGCTCGGGCAACGGTGCCACCACCGCCCCCATCGCGCATATGATTTCGAGCGAATTCGATACACCCTCGGTGGCGCACCTCACCTGCGTCGGCCGCACGCACGCCGATATCGCCGCCAAGATCGACGAGTATCGCACCGCCGGCGTGGAAAACATCCTGGCCCTGCGTGGAGATCTCCCTGCCGGCGCGACCGAGGACGACAAGCCCGCCTCCGACTACGCCTACGCCCGCGACCTCATCCCCGAGCTCATCGACGCCGGCTTTTGCGTGGGCGCCGCGGCCTACCCCGAGGGCCACATTGCCTGTGAGGATCTCAACCTCTCGGTCGAATACCTCAAGCAAAAGCAGGACGCCGGCGCAAGCTTCTTTGTGACGCAGCTCTTCTTTGATAACGAGTGCTTCTACCGCTTCCGCGAGCTTGCCGACAAGGCCGGTATCACCGTGCCCATTACCGCGGGCA
>OOBJ01001509.1_pt1 | contig 14136 bp, 7 predicted proteins | sample 1671331 | NCBI WGS metagenome assembly OOBJ01 (sample SAMN06348145, study PRJEB24527) | human gut metagenome | biome: human gut; feature: ankylosing spondylitis patient; material: feces | host: Homo sapiens | place: China | collected 2015-10 | reverse complement strand
AATCCAGATGATGGAAACATGCATCCGGAACCAATTCGCGGGCAAAGATAACAAAAATTATCAGGAGTATTCGCAAACCTAATAGTTTTTGTTATCTTTGTCCCAGTTTTGGTTTCACCTCTCCCGGTTCTGTTGGAGATGAGTGATGAAAAAGGGAATCAGGTGCAAATCCTGAACAGACCCGCTGCTGTAAGTCCTTCCAAAATCTTTGAATATTCTACAAGCCACTGTCCGCCCGGCGGATGGGAAGGCATTCAAAGAGGGATAAGTCAGAAGACCTGCCAAGACAACATAGTTTTAGTGCTTTCGGGGAATAAAGCAACAAAACATTGAGTCGAGGCATTCTTTATCCATATAAAGGAATCTTTCTCTTTGTTCATTTTTCCTTGAGGGCAAGTTACGAACGCTTATAAGGAACTGAAATGAGATTCATCACAGGACTGCTATTTACATTTATCTGCCTACTGCCTGCAGGTAGTATGGCACAGAATAAGGTCACCTTATCCGGAAAAGTCATAGACCAGCACGGGACACCGATAGCCCAAGCCACCATCGCTGTGGAAAACACCACCTCCGGCACCTATACGGACGACCGGGGGAAGTATTCACTGCAAGTCGCTCCGGGCAAACACACCTTCGTCGTCTCCTTCCTGGGCTACCAAACCGTGAAACAATCCCTCGACATCCGGCAGGATAAAAAACAGAATTTCACATTGCAGGAAAGCGCCGTGGCATTGAATTCTGTCGAAGTATACGGAAAGACCCAAACGCAGAAAGTGAAGGAAGGGGCCTTTGCTGTCAATGCACTCGACATCAAGCCGATAGTAAACTCACTAAATAACCTCAACGACCTGGTGAACCGTACAACGGGCATCAAGGTGAGAGAGGAAGGCGGGGTTGGCTCGGACTTCGACCTCTCCATCAACGGCTTGTCCGGAAATTCAATCCGCTACTTTCTGGACGGAATGCCACTGGACACCAAAGGAAGCGGTGTTTCCCTCGCCAACTTACCCATTAACATCATAGACCGGATTGAGATATACAAAGGAGTAGTCCCTGCCAGCTTGGGAACAGATGCACTGGGCGGCACCATCAATATCATTACAAAGCAGGAAAAAAAGGATTATCTGGATGTATCTTACGGCATCGGCTCCTTCCATACCCACAAGGCAGACTTGAATGCACAGTTCGTAGAAAAGAAAACCGGACTAATAGTCCGGCCCACCGTTGGCATCAACTACTCCAAAAACGATTATAGAATGAAGAATGTACAGATGCGCGACGAAAGCGGGGACAACTTCATATATGGCAATCCCAAGCGTTTTCATGACGGCTACTTCTCTCTACTGGCACAGGTGGAAGCCGGATTTGTCAACAAATCCTGGGCTGATGCCTTCTTTGTTTCCGCCTCCTATTCAAAAACAGACAAGGAACTGCAGACGGGGTCTGTTCAAAACAAAGTATACGGAATGGCAGAAAGGAATTCCGATTCCTGGAACATCTCTGCCCGCTATCAGAAGTACAACTTCATCCTGAAGAACATGCAACTGAATGCCTCCCTCTCCCACACCTGGGACCATTCCTTGACCGTGGACACTGCCTATCGGAAGTACTATTGGGACGGAGGATACATCGTGAGCCAGCGCAACGAGATTATGGGCAAAGAACCATCCATGCGCCACTACAAGCGTCCGCTCACCATCATGCGCACCAACCTGGACTATCAGCTGAATACCCATCACAGCTTTAATCTGAACTACCATTTGAGCCGTACCGGAAACGACCGCTTCGATGACCTTGATACCAGCTTCGAGCCGTCAAAAGATGTGGTTACCAAACATATCCTGGGACTCTCCTACAACCAGTCTCTGTTGGATGGCAAGATGGAAAACGTATTCTTCATAAAAGACTACATCAACCATCCCAATATCCGGCAGACCGACCAATCCAGCGTGACCGGCTCGAAGGATGTGCAAGGCTCCACCACCAAGAACTACCTGGGTTACGGTGCCGGACTCCGGTATATCATCGTGGAACCTTTATCCATCAAAGTATCCTACGAGCATAGCGTAAGACTGCCCATCGCCCGCGAGCTGTTGGGAAACGGTACCACCATCTATGCCAACGTGGCACTGAAACCGGAAAACAGCAACAACTTCAATGCCTCTCTGTTCGGCACATGGCACCCGGGCAATGGACATACATTCTATTATGAGATGAGCGGATTTTTCCGTAAGGTAGACAACTACATTCAGACCAGCATTGCCGAGAAAGAGGGTACAATGCAATATACCAACGTCCCGGCTGTCCATGTAAAAGGTGCGGAAGGGGAAATGCGCTACGACTGGCAAGGCAGACTGCAACTCGCCACAAACGTCAGCTACCAGGACACTCGCGACCAGCAGAAGTACAAGGGTGACGGAAAGCCCTCTGCCACCTATAACAACCGTGTGCCCAACCGCCCGTGGCTATTCGGTAGCGTAGAGGCTTATTATACCTTCCGCAACATTGCCCTGCCCGAAAGCAGATTGCGCCTGGGTTGTACCTATCAGTGGGTACACTGGTACTTCCTGACCTGGGAAGCTTACGGCGCATATGATAACAAGGCACGCATTCCCGCCCAGCACATCTGTAATGCCGACATCACTTACTCATGGAGACGCGGACGCTATAATCTGGCTTTGGAGTGTACCAACTTCCTCGACAAGACAGCCTATGACAACTACAAGCTGCAGAAGCCCGGACGTGCTTTTTTTGCTAAATTCAGACTATTCATTAACTAATCATTTAATAATTCATTCAAAATGAGAAAATTCAAATTTACACTGATTGCCTTTATGGCTGCCATGATGGCACTGTCATTCACAGCGTGTTCCGATGATGACCCGGAACCTAATCCTAATCCCGACCCGGAAGTCAATGAGGATAACTATCACTTCGACCTATTTGTCACCGTAGACAAACACGGTGGGATGAGTAGCAAGAATACCACTATTGTCCATAGCGTCAACTCATTGGCCACAGAGCAGGGTGTCATCACTGTGAAAAGAGAAGGTTCGGAACTGGGAGATTATTCCATGGAGACTATCTCAAAAGGAAAATATTACTACCAAATACCCGCAACCAACGACCGTTTCGTAAAATATCAAATCAAGAACAATGCAGTTCAGGTTATTGCAGAACGTCCTTTCAAGGCCAACAGCTATAAGGTACGTTCCTACACACATGCCTGGATTGATGACAACACACTCGTCATCATGTCTACCAATGGTAAGAAGGACAAGATTCTTTATACGAAACTGAACGCAGAGGACTTGACTATCCTTGCTGAAGGTGAACTCAACATACCAGCCCCCACCAACTGGCTCAAACTGACAAGCTCCGGTATCCTCACCTACCGCAAATCAGACAACAGATTGTACTACTTCTACTATTGGAAAGAGACAGACGGTTTGACGAATATAGACCAGCAAGAGCCTAACTTCCATACAGCCATTATCAACCCCTCTACCATGGAAGTAGAAAAAGATGTACTCTCTCCCATCGAATGCGAAATGGCAGGAAGCGCTTACGGAGAACTGATGCAAAACTGCGTAATGTACGACGAAGCAGACAATCTCTACCTAGCTTGTTTCCACGAAGAAGATAACGCTTTTTTCAAAGGCATCCTGCTACGTATCAACAAAGGCGAAACAGAATTCGACGCTTCCTACAACGGCTATCCCAATGCCGACGGCAAATTGCTGACCATTCAATATCTGGAAGGGAACAAAGCCTTAGTGTATGCACGTAATGACAATGCCGATAGACCCGCTGCAGATAAGCAACCCGGCATCGACGCTTACTCTCACTACTACGCCATCCTCGATCTTACCACCGGAACCAAGACACGCTTAAGCTATGATGGCAAGGAAATCGGTTACAGCGGCGGTCGCTTCTCACAGCGTTCTGTCATCTTCAACAACAAAGCATACATTGGTGTAAACACTGAAGAAGATGCCAACGCCGTTATCTACATCTATGACATCAAGACCGGTAATGTAGAGAAAGGAGCCGAAGTGGACGGACGCTTCTACTTCGATATGATACGTGTCATAGAGAACGATTAAAACAAGCATCAGTATTTATGAAGAATTTGTTTGTCTTTTTATTCCTTTGTAATTTCCTCCTCCTCTGCCATGCGCACGGGGGAGGCAACTACGAGCACAGCGATATGCTTGCAAGTATGAAACCCGGCGACAAAGCCGCCCTGCTCATGGTGCACTTCGGCACTACGCACGACGATACCCGCGCCCTCACCATTGATGCCATCAACGCCAAGGCACAAGCCGCCTTCCCGGAGTTGAAGTTCCAAGAAGCCTATACGTCGCGCATCATCATCCGCCGCTTGAAAGAGCGCGGCATCACGAAGCTGACTCCACTGGATGCCATGCTGAAACTGCGCAGCGAAGGTTACACACACCTCATCGTACAGAGTACCAACATCATTGACGGAGTAGAAATGGAATCCCTCCGCCGGGATGTGGAAAACGCACTACCCTTCTTCAAGGAAATACGTGTAGGTACTCCCCTGCTCTACTCTATCGAAGATGCAGAGAAAGTGGCAAGTATTCTGGGGAACCGCTACAACGCCCCGGCACAAAGCAAGAAAGCTACCAAAGAACACTTCGTCCTTGTGGGCCACGGCACCTATACCCCCAGTACCGCCATCTACAGTCAGATGGACTATATGCTGAAAGCAGGCGGACTGACCAATTTCCATGTGGGCACCATCGAAGGTTATCCAACCTTTGACACCATGCTGGCACAACTGAAAGCCGGGAAAGCCAAACGTGTGACCCTCATACCCTTCATGTTTGTTGCCGGAGACCATGCCAAAAACGACATTGCCGGAGAGTGGAAGGAGATGCTCGAGAAAGAAGGCTTCACCGTCAGTGCACAACTGGAAGGACTGGGACAAATTCCGGAAATTCAAGAAATATTCATTGACCATATCCGTTTCGGACTGAAGCACCGCATGCTGGACATCATGACGAAGAAGGCGGCCTATGCTACCGGAAAAGACACAGAATAATATACCCATTAGTGGGTATTTAGTGTTCTTGAATCATCTTGTACTTTTGCAGGAAAAACGCGAACGACAATGAATGTTATCACCAAACTGATGTACTCTATTCATAGGATACTGGGCACTTTGCTCTGTATCCTATTTCTCATGTGGTTCCTCTCCGCCTTCGTGATGATGTACCACCGCTTTCCCCGTGTCAGCGCCAAAGAGAAAATGCAAAAGCTGGATATGCTCTCCCAAACCGGAGACTCACTTCCGGACATCTCCTCCGTCACAGCCCGCCTGCCCCGTGGCGTAAAGGTCAGGTCTACGATACTGAACCTCAATGCCGGACACCCCGAGTTCAGCTTTAGTACCACAAAAGGCACGCTTCATTTCCTTGCCGATTCCACCATCTCACGACCCTCTCTGGACAGTGAACACCTGCACCGGACAGCAGCTTTGTGGTGTTCTTCTCCCATTACCCGTATCGACACCCTCCACTCTCTGGACCAATGGATTCCCTTCGCTGAACTGAAAAAGGAAATGCCCATTTATAAAATATACTTTGCCGACGATGCCGGGACACAGCTCTATCTGAGTTCACAAAACGGTGAGGCCTTGCAGTTCTCCAACAGAAGCGAACGCTTCTGGGCATGGCTGGGTGCCATTCCCCACTGGGTATACTTCACCTGGCTGCGGCAGGACACCGTCCTTTGGACTAAGACCGTCATCTGGCTCACAGCTCTGGGTTGTCTCATGGTCATTGCCGGCATTTGGGTAACTGTGGATGTATGGCGTAAGACGCACCGAAGCCGCCATCCCAAGTTCTCCCCCTACCGAAAAAGATGGTATCACTGGCACTACGTCAGCGGAATCTTTTTCGGCATCTTCGTACTGACCTTCACCTTCAGCGGCATGATGTCTCTGGCAGACATTCCCGAATGGATTCATAAACCGGCACTGAAGAAAGGCAGCGCCACACGCACGCTCCATGCCCGTGCCCCACAACCGGAGGATTACCCCTTGGACTACCGCCGTGTCATAGCTGCCTATCCCCAAGCTTTGCAGATAGAGTGGCGCAACTTCCGCGAACATCCCTACTACATCGTAAAAGATAGAAAAAACGAGTATTACATCGATGCCGCCGACAGCCTGCCGCGTCCGTTACAACTCTCCGAAGAAGAAATCCTGAAAGGCGTGGAAAGCATTTATACCTCCCAGCGTGATTCTTCACAACATATCCCCGGCATACGTATCTCCCGGCTCGAACATTTCGAGACCTACTATCGCGACATGAGCAATATGTATCGCGGACGTCCCCAGCTTCCCGTCTGGAAGATTACGGTGGACGACCCGGATCGGAGCGTTTATTACATTCACCCGGAAACGGGAATCATCCGCCATGTAGACACCTCCTCCCGCTGGAAATACTGGAGCTATACAGCCCTGCACCGCATGCGTCTGCCCGGTCTGAACTCCAATGCCACCCTGCGCAAGACTGTGCTTTGGGTATTGCTGCTTGGAGGTACAGCCGTTTGCATCACGGGTGTGGCGTTAAGTGTGAATTATATAAGAAGAAAATGTTGTAAAAGACAAAAACGCTATTAACGAGAATAAACTTGTATGAATAAGAAAAGACTTGGAATATTCCTCGGCAGCATAGCCCTATTGATTGTCTGCAGCTTTGCGGCCTATCAGTACTGGCTTGCTCCTACACGTATACTTATTATCAACGCAACCCTGGCACAAGCTGCCGACATTGCCCTGAACAATGACTGCGCCCGGATAGAAGTCACCTGCATAAAAAAAGAAGAGGTGAAGGACCTTTCCGGCTATGATGCCATCGTGATGTACAGCAGAGGGCTATACCTTGACGACGGCCAGATTGCCGAAGTGGAACGGGTGGGTGCCAGCGGAGTACCAGTCTTTACGAATACGTTACGAAATTTCACCCTCTCCCTCAATCACAATGTTACCAATGAACAACAGCATACGCTACGGGAGTATCTCAAGAACGGCAACAAGCACAACTACCGGAATGCCTTACTCTACCTGCGCCACATCGCCACTCCCCACCGGTGGGGACACCAGGATTACGAGCCTCCCATCCCATTGCTGGAGAACATGTTCTACCACCGCGAATACGGCCGCTACTTCAGTACTCCGCAAGAGGTGACCGCCTATCTGAAAGAAAAAAATCTCTACCATGAGGACGGACGCAACCTTGCCCTGATTTCCGGACTCAACTTTCCGATGGAAGGAAACCGTGCCCACGTAGATTCCCTCATCACGTGCTTGACACAAGCAGGCTTCAATGTCTATCCTTTCACAGCCGGAGGTCAACCGCGTGCCGATATGATACGTACCCTCCATCCCGATGCAGTAGTCTACCTGCCTATGGGACGGCTGGGCAATGACTCACTCATCAACTGGCTGCACCAGGAAAACATTCCTTTATTCATGCCCTTCCCGCTGATTCAGCCCCACGAGGAATGGCTGGACCCGGATACCCCCGTCAGCGGTGGCACACTGACCGCCCGTGTAGTGGTGCCTGAGATAGATGGAGGCATGCTACCCCTCTGCATCGCTACCCAAAACGAAAACAAACAAGGATACTATCTGTACACCGCTGAAAATGAACGGATAGATGCCGTAGTGGACCATATTACCAAGTACATGTCCTTGAGAGACATGTCCAACAAAGAAAAGCGCGTTGCTATCTGTTACTTCAAGACTCCGGGAAAAGACGCCCTGCTGGCAAGCGGTATGGAAGTGATTCCTTCACTCTATAACTTCTTGAAACGCCTGCGTTCGGAAGGGTACGACGTCAGTGGACTGCCTGCTACTGTAGAGGAGTTCGGCAAGCGGATACATCGTGACGGTGCCGTCATGGGTTCGTATGCCAAAGGAGCACAAGAACAGTTTTTGAAAACGGCACACCCGATATGGCTTTCTACCGAGCAATACGAACAATGGGCACACGAAGTACTCCTTCCCGAGAAATATCAGGAAGTGACAGACAGATATGGAGATGCGCCCGGCAATCTGCTGGTAACAGAGGACAGTATTGCCATTACCTGCCTGCAATTCGGCAATATCCTACTCTTCCCCCAGCCCCGCCCGGCATTGGGAGATGATGAGTTCAAACTGGTGCATGGAATGCCGGTAGCGCCGCCCCACAGCTACCTGGCTCCTTATCTGTATATGCAAAAAGGATTCAAGGCAGATGCAGTGATTCACTTCGGCACCCACGGCAACTTGGAATACACGCCCGGAAAGAATGTGGCACAGTCGCAGGCCGACTGGTCGGATGTACTGATTGGTAACCTCCCCCACTTCTACTTCTATACCACCGGAAACGTAGGCGAGGGTATCATTGCCAAACGCCGAACACATGCCGTACTGGTCACCCATCTCACTCCGCCCTACGTGGAGAGCGGTATGCGCCAACGCTATTCGGCCTTGCTGGAAGATATTCACAAAGTGCTGGACGAAGGGACTGCCAAACACCGGGCTCTGGGAATGAACATCAAAAAAGAGGCCATGCGCCTGGGGCTGCACCGCGACCTCAATCTGGATTCCATATCCGGCGAACCCTATACAGCCGAGGAGTTGGAACGTCTGGATGCCTTCACCGAAGAGATAGCCAACGAAAAGATACTGGGTGCGTACTACACCATGAACGAGCCTTATTCTGACCGCGACCTGCTGACCACCACTCTCGCCGTCGCTGCCGACCCGCTGGCATACGAAACGGCCCGCAAGGACCGCGATAAAGGCAAAATCACCACAGAGCAGTTGCAAGACTTCACCTATATAGCCCACCACTACTTGCCTGCCGCCAGGAAAAGACTGACCGCCTTACTCCAGAATCCACCCAAGGATACTGCATCTGTAGCACCGGAGCTTCGCCCCGCCCTACTCTATCGCGAACAGTTGCTTGCCTCCCCCGTCAACGAACAGAATGCCATGGTGCGTGCACTCAGCGGAGGAACCGTATTCCCTGCGCCGGGAGGTGACCCCGTACTGAACCCGAACGTTCTGCCCACCGGACGCAACATGTACAGCATCAACGCCGAGAATACTCCCAACCCAAGGGCTTGGGAAGATGGAAAGCGATTGGCAGAAGCGACTTTAAAACAGTACATCAGCAAGCACGGCGAATATCCCCGGAAAGTAAGCTATACCTTCTGGGCAGGCGAATTCATCAATACGGAAGGAGCTACGCTGGCCCAGGTATTCTGGATGCTGGGAGTAGAACCCGTACGCGACGCCCAAGGCAGAGTGGTTGACCTGAAACTGGTGCCCAGTGAAGAACTGGGGCGTCCGCGCATCAATGTGCTGGTACAAGTGTCCGGACAGCTACGCGACATAGCCGGTTCCCGCTTGAAGTTACTGACCGATGCTATACGTCTGGCATCGGAAGCCGGAGATGAGACCTATCCCAACTATGTGGCATCGGGTACACTGTTGCAGGAAAAATTACTGGTAGAAAAAGGGGCTTCCCCCAAACGTGCCCGTGAAATGTCTGTGATGCGTGTATTCGGACCGATCAACAGCGGATACAGTACCGGTATGATGGCCTATACCGAGCACAGCGGCTCGTGGGAAAGCGAAAAGGAGATAGCCGAAGGATACCTCAACAATATGGGTGCCTCTTATGGGGACGACGGAAATTGGGGAGACGTCCAGGAAGGTTTGTTTGCCTCGGCACTGTCCGAAACGGATGTTGTCATCCAGCCCCGTCAAAGTAACACATGGGGGCCCATCTCCCTGGATCATGTATATGAATTTACGGGTGGACTCTCGCTCACCGTCAAAACCGTGACCGGCAAGGAACCGGATGCCTATATGGCAGACTACCGCAACCGGACCAACCGCCGCATGCAGGATGCCAAAGAGGCCATTGCCGTAGAGACACGTTCCACCATCTTGAACCCTACCTTTATACAAGAGCGGATGAAAGGCGGGGAAGGTTCGGCGCAGATGTTCGGCGAAATCTTCCGCAACATCTTCGGCTGGCACGTCATGCGTCCGTCGGCCATGGACAAAGAACTGTTCAATGACTTGTATAGAATGTATATAAAGGATGAGAATAAGCTGGGCATTCACGAGTACTTCCTCCGCGTCAATCCCGCCGCATTCCAGGCTATGACAGCCGTCATGCTGGAAAGCGCCCGCAAAGGTTACTGGAAAGCATCTGATGAGCAACTGAAAACCACTGCTTCCCTGCATGCACAAATCACACGCGAAAAAGGTGCCGCTTGTACCGAATTCGTTTGCGACAATGACAAGCTACAGTCGTTCGTTGCCGACCAGTTGGATAATAGCGAGAAGCAGACCTATACCCAGAACATGAAGGAGGTACACGAAGCATCCGCAACCGATGGCAAGGATGTCGTACTGAAAGAACACAAACTGACTTCCGAACAAACGGTACGTAAGAACAGGGTGAACGGAGTGATTGCAGGCAGTCTTGTCGTCATCACCTTCATCGGACTGGTCGTACTGTTGAAGAAAAGAAAAAAGAATAAATAGAAACAGAGTATTATGGAATACGTCATTCATCTGTTAGCCCTATTCATCGCCCTCAATTTTCTATTAAAGGTGGGGTTCTATCCACGCTGGGGAATGTGGACGGTTGCCGCAGGCTGTGCCTTTTTTGCGTGGCTGGTGACTCCATGGATGACGGAACAGTCCAAGACCGTGGTGGCAGCTTTCTTTGCCTCCCGTCCACAGATGTTGAACTTGTCGGTATGTGTCACTCTGGTAGCCGCCATAATGATAACTTTCGCAAAAATGCGTACCCGCAACACGGCCTTCAAACAAGCGGTCACCCTCTTCCTGAAGTTATACCCCGGCATACTGATAGGCGGAGTAATATGCTATGTCCTGGCACTGCTGCTTTTCACTTTTCCCGGAATAGATTTCGGCAGTCTCTCATGGATAGCAGCCGGTGTTACTTTCTTTGCAGTCGGTGCCGGTAGCCATTTGCTGCGATATGCTATCGGTGACAAGCCGCTGCGCTTGGAAGTACTGTTCATTGTTAATATTTTCATTGTTATATTGAGCATCATTGCTACGGGCTATTGAAATAAATTAAAGAATTAAAAACTAAAAAGATATATGGAAACAATCTCAAACACACTGTTCTGGATTTCAAACGGGCTGCTGGTTCCCGTCGTAGTCCTGCTGCTGCTATTCTTTCTACGTGCCATTATCCTTGCGGGAGGTTTCTTCGGCGAGTTCTACCAGCGGATGAAATTACAGAAGCAATTCACTGAAACACTGGAGAACATCACCCCAGAGAATATAGACGGACTGCTGCAGCAACTCCCATCGGCAGGCAACTCCCCTCTCCTCCGCAACTTGTCCAAATTGTCCGCACACCGGGACGACGCTGCCTACTGCGAACACCTGCTTGCCAACTATGAAATGGAAGCCGAGAAGGAGTTGGGACGTTCGCGTACATTCATCAAACTGGGTCCCATGTTGGGACTGATGGGTACCCTCATCCCGATGGGTCCCGCACTGGTGGGGCTGGCACAAGGAGACATCTCCTCCATGGCCTACAATATGCAGGTGGCTTTTGCCACTACAGTGGTAGGGCTGGTCATTGCTGCTGTCGGCGTCATTACCCTGCAAGTGAAACAACGCTGGTATGCCCGCGAAATGAACGACTTGGAATATCTGTACAAAGTGATAAGCCGCCAAACGGCCGAAAAGGAATAACGGACTAACGATACGAAAACTATGAAGAGTAAGAGAAACAGATTACTGCACAGCGATTCGGACTCCGACCCCATGGGTACGGTAGCCAATCTTTTTGACGTAGCGATGGTCTTTGCCGTAGCCTTGATGGTGGCTCTCGTCTCCCGCTTCAATATGACGGAGATGTTTTCCAAAGAAGACTTCACCATGGTGAAGAATCCCGGAAAGGAAAATATGGAAATCATTACCAAAGAAGGGCAGGAAATCAAGAAATACACTCCCAGCGAAGACCCAAAGACCTCCGGTAAAAGAGGAAAGAAAGTGGGAGTTGCCTATCAGCTTGAAAATGGAGAGATTATCTATGTGCCGGAATAAGGGAATACAGTACCTATTAATAGCTATTTGGCCATCGCAGTATAACAACTATTAAGTATTTCACCCTCCGATAATGGTATGTACATTTGCAGCGTTATATAAAATAAAACAATATATGATAAAGAAAAGACTTCTCACAGCTCTCCTTATGGGAGGAATCATCGCCACCGGTGCCTATGCACAAGCAGAAAAAGGTGACAGCGACGATATGACCAAGAAAACTCACGAGTTGAACCCGGTGGTAGTAACGGGTACAGGTACACATCAGCGACTGAAGAATACCCCGTCTCCCGTATCGGTTATCACTGCCAACGAGATAAAGCGTGCCGGTATCACCGACTTCCAGCAGGCCTTGACCATGATGGTACCCTCGCTCTCCTTCCGTCCGAACGCGATGGGGTCCTATCTGATGATGAACGGACTCTCCAACAAACACGTACTGATATTGGTGAACGGACGCAAGGTCACGGGAGACATCACCGGTAACATCGACCTCAACCAAATAGATATGACCCGCGTCAAGCGCATCGAGGTGCTGAACGGAGCCGCTTCTTCCCTTTATGGTTCGGATGCCATCGGCGGTGTAATCAATATCATTACCAACGAACCTAAAGATGTGGTAGCCTTCAGCAGCAATAGCAGCTATACGAGAAAGAATCAATTCTCCCAAGGCTTGAATCTGGACATCGCCCAAGGAAAAATAGGGTCCTATACTTCCTATAAATACGACCACTCCGACGGTTGGCAAAACAGCCATCTGACAGAAGATGGAGAAGACATCATCGAAACGATTGCCCCGCTCTCCCTGGGCTACAGCTCGAATAACTTTTCGCAGAAGTTTACCTATGATGCTACGGACCAGCTTTCCTTCTATGCCAACGGCGGATACTATAACCGCGGACTCGAACGTCCGGTAGAACGCGAAGACATCACCGGCGGAAGCAAGTACAACACTACCTACGAAGGTTACAACTGGGGGGCAGGCGCCAAATACAAACTGAGTAAACGCAACGTTATCCAGTTCGACTATTCAGGAAACAATTACGCATCACGCTACAAATACCTGATAGAAAACAGCGGATACCTGCCCGGACAGTATGCGCTTACCAAGCTTCAGAAATTCCATGATGCCGAGTTGAAAGGTATCTTCGGTTTTACAACCAACAGCACTACGGTGTTCGGTGTAGACTATCGCCGTGAAGTGCTCCGCCGTCCCGACTCCGATTTGGACAAAAGTGTCTATACGACATCAGCCTACGGCCAGCATGAAGTGAAGCTATGGAACCATCTGACCGGTGTTGTGGGTGTACGCTACGACCATCACGAACAGACGGGCGGACGCTTCACCCCCAAAGTGGCAGCCATGTACAACATAGGCAACTTCAATGTACGTGCCACCTATGCTGCCGGATTCCGCGCTCCGGGAATTGACGAGCTCTACTACCACATGTTCAAGAAGACAATGGGTACACGAGCCACCATCTCATTGGGTGACGAGAACCTCGACCCCGAACGCAGCAACTATTACTCCATCAACATGGAATACCGCACCAACCGTTTCAGTGCTTCCGTCACCGGTTACCTGAACTATGTAAAGAACATGGTAACTTCCAAATCCACTAAATTCGATGACCTACCGGAAGCAGAGCAGAACCAGTTGCGTGAAGAGTTCCCCGAAATCGGTGACCTTTCATCCACGAAAAACCTAAGTGTCAAGAACTACTTCAATTTCGAGAAAGCTACCGTCAAAGGCTTTGAAGTGAACTTGAACGGCAATCTATTCCCGGGCTTCACCCTGACCGGAAACTATACCTACGCCTATGGACGCGGTCTGAACGAAGGAGGCGAATGGCAAAACATCGAGCGCAGCATACGCCATACAGCCACCATCACCGGAAACTATACACACAGCTGGAGCGACTATACCTTGAACCTCAACCTGAACGGTCGTCTGCAAAGCAAAGTCTATTATCCGGGTGACGCGGACGGCAATGCTCCGG
>OOBJ01001504.1_pt1 | contig 14184 bp, 10 predicted proteins | sample 1671331 | NCBI WGS metagenome assembly OOBJ01 (sample SAMN06348145, study PRJEB24527) | human gut metagenome | biome: human gut; feature: ankylosing spondylitis patient; material: feces | host: Homo sapiens | place: China | collected 2015-10 | reverse complement strand
TGCAAGCTCCCATCTAGTAAAAACCAACAAACTATAACTAGAAATATTCAATTTAATATATTTTAAAATAGAATTTCTATCATAAAGATAGCGTCCAAAAAGATATTTTCAAGATAAAAAGAGCATTATTTCCTCCCAAATGGTATCTTTTTATCATTTTACATCTCCCAAAAGACTAAAGAACTATTAACAATGATGAAAACTGAAACGACCATGTACCAAGTTCTGCTAAAACTTTGCGTATTTCTTATGTAGGAATGATTTCGCAGGACGTTTCCATCAAACCGGGAGTAATAAAAGTCGTATTAAAAAGTGACGCGAAAGCACTGGATGAGGTTGTAGTGACAGCCATGGGTATCTCGCGTGAAAAGAAAGCACTGGGTTACGCCGTTCAGGACGTAAAATCAGATCAGCTGACGCAAGCTGCCAACTCCAATCTGGCAGGAGCGCTGCAAGGTAAAGTATCCGGTTTGGACGTTAAGCCTTCAAGTGGTATGCCAGGAGCTTCTTCACAGATCACCATCCGTGGTGCACGTTCCTTCTCGGGTGACAACACTCCGCTTTACGTTATCGACGGAATGCCGGTAACCAGTACGCCGGACGTTAGTACAGACATACAGAACAATGGTAGTGTGAGCGGAGCCGACTTCGCCAACCGTGCGGTAGATATCGACCCTAATGATATTGAAAGTATCAACATTTTGAAAGGACAGGCTGCTTCTGCACTTTATGGTATCCGTGCTTCCAATGGTGTGATTATCATCACAACCAAAAGTGGTAAAGGGCTGGAAAAAGGCAAACCGCAGGTTAGCTTCTCTTCTAATGTCAGCTTCGATGTAGTAGGTCGTCTGCCGGAGTTCCAGAAAACATACGCACAAGGTTCGGGTGGAAAATTCAGTGCCACATCGGGAACCTCCTGGGGACCTAAGATTTCCGAACTTCCCAACGATGCAACATACGGTGGTAACACGGACAACAAATACACTCAACAGTATGGTAAGCAACAAGGAAAATATTATGTTCCCCAACGTGCGTCAGCCGGCCTTGATCCATGGGTCACTCCACAGGCGTATGACAATGCTAAAGAATTCTTCGACACAGGAATCACCTGGAGCAATTCATTGAATGTAGCGCAGATGCTCGACAAAAGCTCCTACTCTATCTCATTGGGAAATACACATCAGGACGGCATTATCTCAAGCACTGGTATGGACAGATATAATGTAAAGGTTAGCGCCGACACCAAACTGACTAACAACTGGAGTTCCGGATTTACAGCTAACTATATCACTACTTCTATCGACAAGGCAGTGACTTCCGGTAACGGTCTGTTGAGAACGGTTTACGCAGCTCCTCCCAGCTATGATCTTGCAGGGATTCCAAGTCACGTAGACGGTAACCAGTACACACAGAATTCTTTCCGTGGTAGCTTTGACAACGCTTATTGGGCGATGGACAACAACAAATTCACAGAAGACACCAACCGTTTCTTCGGAAATGTATACGCAAGCTATCAGACTGATTTCGGTACAACTAACCACAAGTTGAACGCAAAATACATGGTCGGCGTGGATGCTTACACTACTCACTATGTAGACAGCTACGGATACGGTAGTAACACGGGTGGCGGTCGCGGACAAATCGAAAACTACGGCTGGACGAACGCTACATACAACTCTTTGCTGACCATCAACTATGACTGGCGCATCAACGAGGACTGGGGACTGAATGCTGTATTGGGTAACGAAATTATCCAAAGTAACAGAAAGAAGTATTATGAATATGGTACGAACTACAACTTCCCGGGATGGAACCACATCAACAACGCCACTACTCAACAGACAGAGGAAGAGACGTGGAAAAACCGCACAGTGGGATTCTTCGGTAACGTATCGGCTTCTTACAAAAATATGCTTTATCTGACCCTCACCGGACGTCAGGACTACGTATCTAATATGCCACGCAACAACCGCTCGTTCTTCTATCCTTCTATTTCAGCAGGTTTTATCCTGACGGAACTGGATGCATTGAAAAACAATGTTGTTAATCACGCTAAATTGAGAGTATCTTATGCGGAAGTAGGACAAGCAGGAGATTTCCTCGAAAACTACTACTCAACTCCGACATACGGAGGTGGTTTCTATATGCTGACTCCAATCATGTATCCGATGAAAGGTACTACCGCCTATACTCCGTACTACACGATTTTTGACCCGAAACTGAAACCACAGAACACACGTTCGTACGAAGTGGGTGCTGATGTGAACTTCCTCGATAACTTAATCACATTCAGTTATACGTACTCACGCCAGAATGTGAAAGACCAGATTTTTGAAGTGCCTTTGGCTTCTTCTACCGGTGCCAGCAAACTGCTCACCAACGGTGGTAAGATTCATACCAACACGCACGAATTCACTCTCGGCTTCAACCCCATCCGGACGAAGAATATCAACTGGGATTTTGCATTCAACTGGACGAAAATCGATAACTACGTAGATGAACTGGCACCGGGTGTAGAAAATATCTCTCTGGGTGGTTATGTTACTCCGCAGGTACGTGCTTCGGCAGGTGAGAAATTCCCTGTTATCTATGGTGTAGGCTTCAAGAGAGATGAAAATGGTAATCGTCTGGTAGACGAAAACGGTCTTCCTATCGCTGGTGAAGCACAGGTAATCGGAAAGGTTTCTCCGGACTTCCTGATGGGTTTCAACACCACATTACGTTTATGGAAGTGTACAATCAGCGCAGTACTCGACTGGAAACAGGGTGGCCAGATGTACAGCAGAACAACCGGACTGGCAGACTACTACGGTGTCAGCAAGAGAACGGAAAACCGCGAAGGTACCATCATCTTCGACGGATACAAAACCGATGGAACTAAAAATGATATCGCTATCACAGGTGCAAACGCACAACAGGTATTTTACAGCCGCCTGAACGATATTGACGAATCTTCTGTATATGACAATTCTTTCATCAAACTGCGTGAAGTGGCTGTCAACTACAAAATTCTTCAAAAACGTTCGATAGAACTTTCTGTAAACGCATTTGCCAGAAATATCCTGATCTGGGCTCAATTGCCTGACCTCGATCCGGAAGCCAGTCAGGGTAACAACAACATGGCAGGAGCATTTGAAGATTATTCAATGCCGCAGACAGCTAGTTTCGGCTTTGGTTTCAACATTAAATTTTAATCTGCAAGACAATGAAAAAATATAAATCAATAGGAAAATTGCTGGCAGTTTCTTTCTTGACTGCTGCCATTGCTTCTGCTTGTACGGAAGACGCAATGGATAAAATCAATGAAAACCCTAACAATCCTCTGGATGCGCCTGCAAAATTTTTGATTACAGACTTAGGGGTAAGCACTGCATTCAGCACTGTGGGAGGGGATTTCTCGCTCTATTCTTCTGTTTACATTGAACACGAAACGGGTATATCCAACCAGCTTTACCGGGCGGAAGTACGTAGCGGAGAGCCTACAACGGCTACTACCTACAACAACGCATGGATCAACGTGTATTCAAATATCAAGAACGCTAAAATCGTTATCAAGAAGTGTGAAGAAGATCCTTCGGAAAAAGGAAACGTAGTGACGGAAGCAATTGCTAAAATCCTGCTCGCTTACAACGGAGCAGTGGCTGCCGATGTATTTGGAAATACACCGTACAGCCAGACTGGTATCCTCAATCCGGACGGCACACCAATGTATATGCAGCCCAAAATAGATACGCAGGAAAGCATTTATCAGGAAGTGATGCAGAATCTGGATGATGCCATCACTCTGCTGAATAACGGTACTGCCAAAGATGCAGGTCTGTCCGGCGCAGTCGGTTCTAAAGACTTGATCTACGGTTCAAACACCAGTACTCAAGCAAGTATGTGGCTCAAGACAGCTTATGCGTTAAAAGCACGCTATACAATGCGTCTGCTCAATAAAAGTGCCAATAAGACAACTGATCTTCAGAACATTCTTACTTATGTGAGCAAATCATTTGCTAATGCAAGTGAAGAATGTAAACTGGCTGTTTATGACGCTGATTCGCAGTTGAATCCGCTTTGGTCATTCAGCTATAGCCGTAACAGTTTGGCAGCCAGTGCCAGTCTGATTGAAAAGTTTGTTGAGCGCAATGACCCCAGAGCACCGCAAGCATTTCTGGAGCCCGATCCCACCGGCTATATTGCTTATGGATACGGAGGTACGCAAGCTACAGACATCGCAGGTATCAAAGCGGCTCCTAACGGAACTCCGCAAGAGTTGCAGAACAATTATGGTATGTCAATGATATCATGGGCAATGTCGGCTCCTACTCTTTTAATCAGTTATCACGAAGTGAAATTCCTCGAAGCAGAAGCATTATGCCGTTTGGGAGGCAGACTGAGTGAAGCTAAGAATGCTTTAAAAGCTGCAATCACTGCCGGATTCGAGAATCTGGAAAACTCAATTATAGATGCCGCCGACACTTGGGTATATGATGGTGACAGCGATTTGGGGGCAGATGTAGCAGAAACCTATTTCACGGATGAAGTAGAACCGTTATTCGATGCCAACCCTCTGCAAGAGACAATGATACAGAAGTATCTCGCCTTCTTCGGTGCATCCGGCGAATCACTGGAAGCCTATAACGACTACCGTCGTTTGAAAGGTGCAGGAGAAAACTTCATTGTACTGAAGAACCCGCTGAACAACAATAAGTTCCCATTGCGCTTCGGTTATGGAGCAGACGACGTATTGGCAAATCCTGAAGTGAAAGCTGCTTTCGGTGATGGCCAGTATGTATATAGCGAAGCTGTCTGGTGGGCCGGCGGAAACAAATAATGAACTTAAAATCTCTCAAAGGAGAGACTTTACATAGAGTCGTTTCTGTACTCTAACAAATTAACAGAGGCGAACAAAAATAGGCCAACCGTGAGGTTCGCCTATTTTATTTTATCCAATTTCATCAGATGAATGCTCAAATAATAATAGAGAAAAAGGAATATTCAACGGCATCTTTTATATACCATTTTTCTACCCGATCATACTCTTTTTCTACTTTATTCCGTATTTACCGTTTAAGCACCTTTTAAATAAATTTAAAAAATTCCCGTACCAATCAATTTCACCACTGCAAATCGGGTAGATATTTGCTTAAAGTAGTGCGGAGAATACTCAAAGTAATAGGTTTCACCAACACTTCAGTTGCTCCTGCATTCATTGCGTTTTCCTTATCCGAGCTGAAAGCATAAGCTGTCTGCATGATAATAGGAATTTCGGTATTAGACTCACGAATTATCTTCGTTGCCTCCAACCCGTTCATCACCGGCATCTTGATATCCATCAGCATTGCTTTGGTTCTTTCCTGATGCTGTTGAAACAACTCCACCATTTCCTGGCCATTTTTAGCCCACTCGATATCACACTTTTTGCCTATGATAGCCTTGATTAATTTAAAGTTGCTGTCATCGTCTTCAGCTACTAAAATTAAGGGTCTGAATTCATTCATTTGTTCGCTTTCCATATCGCTTATATATTGTTTTTTTATCTGTTTTTTGAGATTAATCTCCCTTTTCAGCCCGCAAGTTATAAAAAAGATTCATATATTTCGCTATCTTTGCGCCTCAATTTAAAAGAATAGTATGATTTCTGTTGACGGACTAGCCGTAGAGTTTGGCGGCACTACTTTATTTAGTGATATTTCTTTCGTAATTAATGAAAAAGACCGCATCGCACTGATGGGTAAAAATGGGGCGGGAAAAAGTACGCTGCTGAAAATTTTGGCAGGCACACGACAACCGACACGTGGAAAAGTTTCCGCGCCCAAAGATTGCGTAGTAGCCTATCTGCCTCAACATCTGATGACGGAAGACGGAAGAACAGTGTTTGACGAAACGGCACAAGCTTTTTCACATCTACATGAAATGGAAGCGCAGATCGAAAAACTGAACAAAGAGCTCGAGACACGGACGGACTACGAGAGCGACAGTTACATGGCGCTGATTGAAGAAGTGTCTGCCTTGAGCGAGAAGTTTTATTCGATTGACGCCACTAATTATGAAGAGGATGTGGAAAAGGCATTGCTCGGATTAGGGTTCACCCGGAGCGATTTTCAACGCCAGACGAGTGATTTCAGCGGTGGATGGCGGATGCGCATCGAGCTCGCTAAGTTGCTGTTGCAGAAACCGGACGTACTCTTGCTCGATGAGCCGACGAATCATCTGGATATTGAATCTATTCAATGGTTGGAAGATTTCCTTATTAATAACGGGAAAGCAGTTATCGTAATCAGCCACGACCGCAAATTCGTGGATAATATTACAACACGCACCATCGAAGTGACGATGGGACGTATTTATGATTATAAGGTGAACTATTCCCAATATCTGCAACTGCGTAAGGATCGCCGCGAACAGCAGCAGAAGGCATACGACGAGCAGCAGAAGTTTATTGCTGAAACGAAGGAGTTCATCGAACGATTCAAAGGAACATATTCAAAGACGTTGCAGGTACAGAGCCGCGTCAAAATGCTGGAAAAGCTGGAATTGCTCGAAGTCGATGAGGAGGATACTTCTGCATTGCGACTGAAATTCCCGCCTTCACCCCGTTCGGGCAGTTATCCGGTTATCATGGAGGGTGTTGGAAAGGCATACGGAGAGAAAGTGGTGTTCCGCAACGCCAATCTGACGATTGAGCGTGGTGATAAAGTAGCTTTTGTCGGTAAAAACGGTGAAGGTAAATCTACACTCGTGAAATGTATCATGAAGGAAATCGAACATGACGGTACACTGACTCTAGGACATAATGTACAAATCGGATATTTCGCTCAAAATCAGGCTTCGTTGATGGATGAAAACCTGACAGTTTTCCAAACGATTGATGATGTAGCCAAGGGGGATATCCGGAACAAGATTCGTGATTTACTGGGTGCCTTCATGTTTGGTGGTCCCGAGGAATCAATGAAGAAGGTGAAAGTACTTTCGGGTGGGGAGCGTACCCGCCTTGCCATGATTAAATTGCTGTTGGAACCTGTCAACCTCCTGATCCTGGATGAGCCGACGAATCATCTGGACATGAAAACGAAAGATATCCTGAAACAGGCATTGCTGGATTTTGACGGCACACTGATTGTTGTTTCACACGACCGTGACTTCCTCGACGGACTGGTGAGCAAGGTGTATGAGTTCGGTAATCAAAAGGTGACGGAACATCTTTGCGGCATCTACGAGTTCCTCGAAAAGAAAAAAATGGATTCGTTGCAAGAACTGGAAAAGAAATAATAAATAATAAAAAGAGGGTATCGGCTGCAGGCGGAATAAAAGTATTTGTATATTTGCAACATCATTTATAACAGGCATTTAGAAAAAAATGGATGAAACAAGGCAGTTATACATTATAAGCGGATGTAACGGAGCTGGTAAAACAACAGCTTCCTACACTGTACTGCCTGAAATTTTATTATGTAAAGAGTTCGTTAATGCGGATGAAATCGCCAAAGGTTTATCACCGTTCAATCCGGAAAGTATGGCTATAGAAGCCGGTCGTCTGATGTTGAAACGTATTAATGAACTATTAGCTGCTAAAGTAAGTTTCTCTATTGAAACAACATTGGCAACCCGTTCATACACCCGGCTCATTCAAAGAGCACAAAATGCCGGATATAAAGTCAGCTTGATTTATTTCTGGCTGAATTCTCCGGAACTTGCCGTCAACCGTGTGTTACAACGGGTCAATGAAGGGGGACATAATGTACCGATGGACGTTATCTACCGCCGATATCAGGCAGGCATTAACAATCTGTTTCAGATTTATATGCCGCGTGTAGACTATTGGCTGTTAGCCGATAACAGTATTTCTCCTCGAGTAATTGTAGCCGAAGGTTACCAACATGGCGAGGATCGAATATATGAACTTGAACTTTTTAAATGCATCAAGAATTATGTCAAATAATGAAATGCAAGAATTGAGCGATAAATTACGACGCGGCCTTCAGCTGGCAGAAAAGCGATTGCTGGAAAAAAATGCTCGCAATGGTAAACTCCTTAGTCAGGGAACACCAGATGGAAAAGTAATTTATGTATCAGCAACAGAATTGCTGGAACGTTTGCAAGAAAAAGAAAAGGAATCAATAAAAAAATAAATTCTCTAAAAGAAAGGATGAAAGGGAAGAAACGAATAATAGTAACTCTGCTGTTTTTAATCAACATTATAATGTTGGTGGCAGCCGTTATTCCCCATCATCATCACCCCAACGGAATGATTTGCATGAAGCAGGACTTGCCTGTAGAACAGCAATGTCCCACGCATCATCATCACCCGGGAAACGATTCATGTTGCAGCAGCGAATGTATGACTCGTTTCTACTCTCCCACTCCATCCGTACATACGGATAGCGGACCGGATTATGTATTCATCGCTACCCTGTTCACGGATGTAATCATCGAACATCTATTACGGCCACAAGAGAGACGGATTAAGAACTATTACGTCTACCGAGACTCTCTGCATGGCACGGATATACACCGTGCCACTCCTCTTCGTGCCCCTCCCTACTCTGTTTTTGCGTAAAAGCGTAAATGCAAATCAGTTGCATTTGCGTTACCTTATCTTTGTAGCGTAAAAAAACAGTAAAATTTAGTAGGAAAATATCATTATGAAAAAATTTATTTTCGTAGGAATCCTAGGCTTATTCGTGCTGGGTTCCTGTAATAATAGTACCGTCACACACACACACAATGAACACGATCATGCCACGGAAGGACATAATCACGAGGCAGAGGGTTCCAATCATTCTCATGAAGGCGAATGTAGCGGAGAACACAACCATGAAGCGGCCGATGGACATAACGAGTCTGCCGAAGCGCACAGTGATGAAATCATCCTTCCGAAGGCAAAAGCTGAAGCAGCCGGTGTCAAGGTGAGCGTTATCGAACCTGCACCTTTCCAGCAAGTGATTAAAACCAGCGGACAGGTGCTGGCTGCCCAAGGTGATGAATCGGTTGCCGTAGCTACAGTGGCCGGCGTTGTATCTTTCCGTGGAAAAGTAACGGAAGGAATGAGCGTCGGCAGCGGTACGCCGCTAGTCACGATTTCTTCAAAAAATATCGCCGACGGTGATCCGGTACAACGTGCCCGCATTGCCTACGAGGTATCTAAGAAGGAGTACGAACGTATGAAAGAGCTTGTTAAAAACAAGATTGTATCTGACAAGGATTTTGCACAGGCAGAGCAAAGTTATGAAAATGCCCGCCTTAGTTACGAAGCCCTTTCCAAGAATCATTCGGCTATCGGCCAAAGTATTACAGCTCCTATTGCAGGATATGTGAAAAGCATTCTTGTGAAAGAAGGCGACTACGTGACCATCGGACAACCGCTGGTGAGCGTGACGCAGAATCGTCGTCTTTTCCTCCGTGCCGAAGTGTCGGAAAAGTATTATCCATACCTCCGTACAATCAGTTCCGCCAATTTCCAGACTCCTTATAATAATCAGGTTTACGAGCTGAAAGCATTGAACGGCAAACTTCTCTCTTTTGGAAAAGCTGCCGGAGACAACTCTTTTTATGTGCCTGTCACTTTTGAGTTCGACAACAAAGGAGAAGTGATCCCCGGATCATTCGTGGAGGTATTCTTGCTTTCTTCAACGATGGAAAACGTACTGTCTCTCCCACGCACGGCACTGACAGAGGAACAAGGAATCTTCTTTATCTACCTGCAACTGGACGAAGAGGGTTATAAAAAACAGGAAGTAACGATAGGAGCCGACAACGGTAAAAGTGTTCAGATCCTGACCGGAGTGAAGGCTGGCGACCGTGTAGTGACCGAAGGTGCTTATCAGGTTCGACTGGCAAGCGCAAGCAATGCCATCCCGGCACATAGTCACGAACATTGATTAAATGAAGAATTAGAAATGAAGAATGAAGAATTTGGCTGCGCAATAATTGGTATATGTTTATTGCACGTGCTGCATAGTCATTCTTAATTCTTCATTTCTAATTCTTCATTCTTAATTCTTAATTCTTAATTCTTAAAGAAATGCTTAATAAAATTATACATTACTCCCTACACAACCGGTTGGTTGTAGTCTGCGCGGCCATCCTCCTGCTAATTGCGGGAACGTATACCGCCATGCATACGGAAGTAGACGTATTCCCCGACCTGAACGCACCTACGGTAGTCATCATGACCGAGGCCAACGGTATGGCTGCGGAAGAAGTTGAACAGCTCGTCACTTTTCCTGTTGAAACTGCCGTAAACGGAGCTACGGGTGTGCGTCGTGTCCGCTCTTCTTCTACCAACGGATTTTCCGTTGTCTGGGTAGAATTTGATTGGGGAACCGATATTTATCTCGCTCGCCAGATTGTTAGCGAGAAGTTAGCGGTGGTGAGTGAATCACTGCCGGTCAACGTTGGTAAACCGACACTCGGCCCACAATCTTCCATCTTGGGCGAAATGCTCATCGTCGGTCTGACTGCCGACTCCACTTCGATGCTCGATCTTCGTACGATTGCGGACTGGACTATCCGTCCCCGTCTATTGTCTACCGGAGGAGTGGCACAGGTTGCCGTGCTCGGAGGAGATATCAAAGAATATCAGATTCAGCTGGATCCCGAACGGATGCGTCATTACGGCATTTCGATGGGAGAAGTGATGGCTGTGACACAGGATATGAACCTGAACGCAAATGGAGGTGTGCTCTACGAATTTGGAAATGAATATATTGTACGCGGTGTACTTTCAACTTCTAAAACAGAACAACTTGGCAAAGCGGTAGTAAAGACAGTGAACAACTTCCCTGTCACGCTGGAAGATATTGCGGACGTAACCATCGGACCGAAAGCCCCGAAACTGGGAACTGCTTCAGAGCGTGGAAAATCTGCCGTACTGATGACTATTACCAAACAGCCGGCTACCAGTACGCTGGAACTGACGGATAAATTGGAAGCATCTTTGAAAGACCTGCAAAAGAATCTGCCACCGGACGTAAAAGTTTCAACGGACATATTCCGTCAAAGCCGCTTTATCGAAAGTTCCATCGGCAATGTGAAGAAATCACTCTTTGAAGGAGGTATTTTTGTAGTAATCGTACTCTTCCTGTTCCTGGCAAATGTGCGCACTACATTGATTTCATTGGTAACGCTGCCTCTTTCCCTGCTTGTTTCGATTCTGACACTACACTACATGGGACTGACAATCAACACCATGAGCCTCGGAGGTATGGCGATAGCCATCGGATCATTGGTAGACGACGCCATCGTCGATGTGGAAAACGTGTATAAACGACTGCGGGAGAACCGTCAGAAAGCAGAAACGGAAAGGTTAAGTACACTCGAGGTGGTATTCAATGCTTCGAAAGAGGTGCGGATGCCTATACTTAATTCTACGCTGATTATCGTTGTCAGCTTTGTTCCGTTGTTCTTCCTTAGCGGAATGGAAGGCAGAATGTTGGTTCCGCTGGGCGTTGCCTTTATCGTGGCATTGTTCGCGTCGACAGTAGTTGCTCTGACGCTGACTCCGGTGCTCTGTTCTTATCTATTAGGAAGCAATAAGACAAACAAGGAACTGAAAGAAGCTCCCCTTGCCCGTTGGATGAAAGGGGTTTACGAAAAGGCACTGACTTGGGTGCTCGCACACAAACGAGTGACACTTGGAAGTACAATCGCACTCTTTGTGGTTGCGCTCGGAGTGTTCTTTACCCTCGGACGCAGCTTCCTTCCTTCCTTTAACGAAGGTTCGTTCACCATCAATATCAGTTCTCTACCGGGTATTTCACTGGAAGAAAGCAATAAAATGGGACAGCGGGCAGAAGAATTATTGATGACGATTCCCGAAATACAAACCGTAGCCCGGAAAACGGGACGTGCCGAACTGGACGAACACGCGTTAGGGGTAAACGTTTCTGAAATAGAAGCTCCGTTTGAACTGAAAGATCGTTCGCGCAGTGAACTGGTAGCTGATGTACGTGAAAAATTGGGTACTATCACCGGGGCAAATATAGAAATCGGACAACCAATCAGCCACCGTATCGACGCTATGTTATCGGGTACGAAAGCAAATATCGCTATCAAGCTGTTCGGAGACGATCTGAATAAAATGTTCTCACTCGGTAATCAAATTAAAGGAGCTATCAGTGATATTCCCGGTGTTGCCGACCTGAACGTGGAACAACAGATTGAACGCCCGCAGCTAAAAATACAGCCTAAACGGGAAATGTTGGCTAAGTTCGGTATTACTCTGCCGGAGTTCTCGGAATATGTGAACGTTGCTTTGGCCGGAAAAGTGATCTCGCAGGTTTATGAACAAGGCAAGAGTTTCGATCTGATCGTGAAAGTGAAGGATGATGCCCGGGATGAAATAGAAAAAATCCGCAACCTGATGGTAGACACGAATGACGGGCGCAAAGTACCTTTGAACTATGTAGCAGAAGTGGTATCAGCCATGGGACCGAATACGATCAACCGCGAGAATGTAAAACGTAAAATTGTGATTTCTGCTAATGTGGCGGACCGCGATTTGCGTAGTGTCGTCAATGATATTCAGACACGCATCGACACATCGGTGCAACTACCCGAAGGCTATCACATCGAGTATGGCGGACAGTTTGAAAGTGAGCAGGCTGCCAGCCGGACACTGGCGTTGACTTCATTTATCAGCATTGTAGTAATCTTCTTGTTATTGTATAATGAGTTCCGCAGCGTGAAAGAGTCGGGCGTCATCTTGCTGAATCTTCCGCTGGCACTGATCGGTGGTGTATTTGCTTTGGTGATTACAACAGGAGAAGTCAGTATTCCGGCTATCATCGGTTTCATTTCCTTGTTCGGTATTGCAACGCGTAACGGTATGTTGCTCATCAGCCACTACAATCATCTGCAAAAGGAAGAAGGTTTGAATGTGTATGATAGTGTGATCCGAGGTTCTCTCGACCGTCTGAATCCGATTTTGATGACGGCATTGTCTTCTGCACTGGCACTGATTCCATTGGCACTCGGCGGCGACTTGCCCGGTAACGAAATTCAAAGTCCGATGGCAAAAGTGATTTTAGGAGGGTTATTAACGTCTACTTTTTTGAACGGTTTTATCGTTCCGATTGTTTATCTGATGATGCATCGGAAAAAGGCCCAGGAAAGCCTGTAGCGGGTGATGTTTTTCCTCGGTGAGGAAACCATCGTTCCCCGGTGAGGAACCAAGTGTTTCTCGGTGAGAAACGGGTCGTTCCTCGGTGCCAAACAAATAAATGCCTTATCATAAAGTATCTATCAACAATAGCTTGTAATAAATAAAGAAATTAGAAATGAAACAAATCATGACCATAAGCGCTGCACTTCTTTTCTTAACCATAGGCGAAGTGCAAGCCCAAAACGGAATTGAACAGGTATTGAAGAATATCGAAACGAACAATAAGGAGTTGCAGGCCAATGCGCAACTTATCACTTCACAGAAATTGGAGAATAAGTCGGAGAACAATTTGCCTGATCCCACTCTCTCGTATGCCCATTTGTGGGGTTCGGAAGATAAGAGCGAAACGATAGGTGAACTTGTTGTTTCCCAAAGCTTTGATTTCCCTACCTTATATGCTACACGCGGAAAAGTAAACCGATTCAAAACCGGTGCGCTTGATGCACAGTCTGCCGCTTTCCGCCAACAATTGTTGTTGCAAGCTAAAGAGCTTTGTTTCGATATCATCATGTTACAGCATCAGCAAGTGATTCTGGATGAACGTATGAAACAGGCTGAGGAACTCTCCGCATACTACAAGAAACGTCTGGAAACAGGTGATGCCAATGTACTGGAAACAAACAAAATCAATCTGGAATTACTGAATGTACGTACAGAGTTCCGCGCCAATCAGACTGCGCTTGATAATGCCTGGAAATCTCTCCTTGCACTCAACGGAGACCAGTCTTTGCAAGACAATGAACTGAGCAGTTTCCGTTCCATCAATGATTATCCGTTGCCGCTTCTTCCTAACAACTATGAACAGTTACGTTCGGAAGTGTTGGCAGCCGATCAGACTTTGCTGTCATTGAGCAGTGAAAGTGCTGCTGCCCGCAAACAGATTTCTGGGAATCAATATGAAACAGAGTTCATTCATACTTCTGGAAGCTGTAATGTTTTTGGCTTTGCTTTTTCAATCAGTAATCCTTTATAGTTTATCCAAGTTTAAGCTGAATTATATGAAAGTGAATGAGTTGACCCGTACAGTCCTGAAA
>OOBJ01001497.1_pt1 | contig 14235 bp, 8 predicted proteins | sample 1671331 | NCBI WGS metagenome assembly OOBJ01 (sample SAMN06348145, study PRJEB24527) | human gut metagenome | biome: human gut; feature: ankylosing spondylitis patient; material: feces | host: Homo sapiens | place: China | collected 2015-10 | reverse complement strand
AGCCTGTAGCTAGCGTTCATCCTGAGCCAGGATCAAACTCTTCATTGTAAAATATATTTCTTTTATTTTTTCTCTGTTCCTGGCGTATCTATCAAGATATATTCTGTTCCATATATAAAGGAACGACGGTTGGAACAACGCATATACCCGTTACATAAAGCAACGGGACTGCATGTCTTTGTTCCCCTTGACTTATCGTTTATGTAATACTATCATTGAACTCCCGCCCCCGGGGCTCCGCCTTGCGGCGGCGTTTCGTTCCCGAAAGCGAGTGCAAAAGTACAACCGCCAAACCAAACAACCAAACTTTTCCATGACTTTTTTCAAACTTTTTATACCACTACCGCACAAAACACCCGCCTCGCGCACCGCACACCCCTGGAATACAAAAACATAAACGCACGCAAAAAAAATTACGGGAAAACACGAAAAAACACACCCAGGCCGGCGGACAACGAAAAACAACACGGAAGAAAACACTAAGCAAACCGGCACGGACATCAAAAGACGCGCGGACGCGACGTGTTTGTCCGCATTTAACACTCCCCCGAAAGACCCCCCGAAAAAAAGGTCGGACATATTTTAAAATACAAGGCACATATTTTAAAATTCCTCCCTTGTATTTTTCATTTGCTCCCACATGCGCCGAAAAGCCCTTTAACACTACCATCACACGCAACACTCAAAAGCCACAAAAACACAACCGGCTTTTAACTATTAATTCTTGTCGGGATATAATCAAAACGACAGGCCGGTTTACACGCCGGGCTGCCTATATTAATATGTCGTTACCGAACCAGCGGGAGGATGTGCCGTTTCCTCAAATGCGGCACGGATTTTCCCGGAATCCAAGACTCCTCCGTGACGATAGCGGGCTCGGGTGTGCGTTATGCCGCAAAGTACGAGATACAAAATAGTTACGACTTGAATTTTTTACGAAGTTTTTGGCGCTGCAAAATATATTCTCTTAAATAGTTTTTATATATTTGCCTGTGGTTAACGTATAAAAGGCATGGAGGATGGAAGACAATGCTCTTAAACAACGTATTCTGAAAGTTGCGACATTTGAATTCTTTACTACCGGTATCAGGCCCGTAACGATGGACAGCCTTTCGCGCAAGTTGAAAATGTCGAAGCGCACTTTATACGAAATATTCAAGGACAAGGAGGAGCTTTTGTGCGAGAGCCTTGTTTTGCGCAGGAAATTGCTCGATAATTACATACGCCAGAACAGCACCAAGGAGACGAGTTCCCTGGAAATAATATCACTGTTCTTTTATTATATCATAGAAGAGGCCGGGTATATGTCTCCGCGCTTCTGCATGGACCTGATTAGGTATCCGCGCGTGCTGAAGTTCCTTGAAGAGCGTGAAAAGGAGTTGAAAGAGGAGAGGGACATGTTTCTCAAGAACTGCATTATCGACGGTTACTTCCGCCCGGACATAGAATACGGCATAATCGGGGACATGCTTTCGAGGCAGACATTGTATATCCTGACCAACAAGATTTACAGCACGGTAGTGACGAAAGCGTTGCAATCAATGCTATTCGTTTGCATACGAGGTTGCTGCACGCTTAAAGGGCAGGAGAAATTCGACCTGCTGCTGAAAGAATATTCCCGCAACAAGAAGAATGTTACCCGCGAAACCCTTTGGCAAAGGCTTGAAGAGCTTAAATAGCCGTCCTTCCATACAATTTATAAGGAGTTTTGGCCTTTTAATCATAATAATTAGCTAACTTTGCGGCGCATTTGGCGTAACTTCGCATTTATTTCCTTAATATAAAGTAAGAGTATGCGTAATTTTTATGGTATAGCAATTTTAGCGTTTATATTGCTGGGAATCACTTCATGCGGCTCTAACAAGCAAATGATTTATCTGCAAGGTGCAGAAGAGCTTTACAAAAATCCGACCAATATAAATAAGGATTACAAACTCATAATCCAGCCCGACGACCAGCTTGCGATATACGTAAGTTCGAGCGACAAGGAGCTCATACAGCCTTTCAACAACCTTACGCTGATAGGCCAGGGCGAAACGGCGCTGCGTAACGGTACGAACCTCGACAAGACGTCTTACTTTGTAGTAGGCAAGGACGGATATGTGGACTTCCCCATATTCGGCAAGCTGAAAGCGGCCGGCAAGACGGTAAACGAGTTTTCGGAAGACATACAAAACCGCATGATTGCGGAAAAGATGATTACCGACGCGAAAGTCACGACCAAGATAATGAGTTTCAAGGTTACAGTTTTAGGCGACGTCAAGACGCCCGGCACAAAGACCTGCTCGGGCGAGAGGCTCACGCTGCTCGAAGTGCTGGGTATGGCCGGCGACCTGAACAACTCGGCCATACGCAAGAACCTTTTGGTTGTGCGCGAAGAAAACAACGAGCGCGTAACCTATACCGTGGACCTGACCGACCCCGAAAGCGTGTTCAACTCTCCGGCATATTACATGCGCCAGAACGACGTGGTTTACGTGCAATCCAACCGTTCGGTTAAAATCAAAGGAAGTTCGGGTTATCTTTACTGGAGCCTTCTGGGCAGCGGTGTAGGACTTGTAACTTCAATTACATCGTTAGTCTTCGCCATAACAAAATAAGAGTATGGAAGAAAACAAAAACACATCATACAACTCGTACCAGGAAGAGGAAGAAAAGAATACCTGGCTTCCTGTGATAATAAAGGCGTGGAACATATTCATAGCCCACTGGCCGTGGTTCCTACTGTCGGTAATAGTATGCACGTTCCTGGCATACCTGTACCAGGCACAACTTCCCCGAATATACCAAAGGACCTCTACCATTCTCATAAAGGACGATTCCGGGAAAGGGAAATACAGAGGAACGCAAAACAGCAACATCGACGCCCTTATGGCGCTCAACGGAATCAGCGTGGGCAACAACCTGCAAAACGAAATTTTCGTGCTGCAGTCGCACAGACTGTTAAGCAAAGTAGTGCACGAGCTTAACCTCAACGTAAGCTATCAGGTAAACGAAGGACTTCAGACCGTATCGCTGTACAAGGAGAGCCCTATAAAAGTAACTTTCTTCGCAGAGGCTGATGACCCGCAGGTATTCGACATCGAAATAAAGTCGGCGGAAAGCTACAGGATACATAACATAAAGATTGACGACGAAGCGGTGTCCTACGACAAAGCCGCAAAATTCGGCCAGCCCATAAAAACGCCTATGGGCGCAATAATCGTTGAAAAAAACAACGAGACTTTTGCCGACTACTTAAAAAGCACAATCAAGGTAACACACCGTAACGAAGTGGACGCAACGCTTCATTTCGGAAAGAACATAAAAGCGTCGTTAGCCGACAAGGAAAGCACCCTGATAAACATAGAATGCCGCGACACTAACGCAGAACGTGCCGACGACATACTGGCGTGCCTGCTTGAGATGTACAAAAAGGACATAATCGACGACAAGAACCGCATGGCCACAAGCGCCGACCGCTTCCTGAACCAAAGAATCCAACTCATCGGAAGCGACCTGAGCAGCGCGGAGAACCAGATGGCCACATTCAAGGAAAACAACAAGATACTGAACTTCGATTCCAACGCCGAACTGTTCCTAAAACAGAGCGACAACGCAAGGAACAACAGCATACAGCTGCAGAGCGAGAAAAACGTTGCCGAATTCCTGCGCGATTACCTCAGGCAAACCGACGGAAAGTACGAAGCCGTACCTTCGCTGGGAATAATCAACAACCAGGGAATAACCGACAACATAGCAAAATACAACGAGCTTGTGCTCGCCTACAACCGTTTGTCGAAAAACGCAAGCGAAGCGTCGCCCGTAGTGCGCGAAACGTTAGACCAACTCAAGACAATGCACACGGTAATTTCGAAATCTCTCGACAGCCATATCGAAGCCACTGACCTCAAGCTGAAACAAGCCCTGGCGATAGAGAAAGGGCTGCTATCAAGCATTTCCTCGGTACCGCAAAAAGAGAAGTCGGCAAGCGAGATTGAGCGCCAGCGCATGATAAAGGAATCAATCTACGTATACCTCCTTAACAAGCGCGAGGAAGTAGCATTGCAGCTTGCCGTAACCGAAGCCAACGTAACCACGGTCGACACGCCTTTCGGCAAAGCCCTGCCCGTATCTCCTAAAAGCATTTACATCCTGTTCGGCGGGTTCATACTCGGCCTTCTTATCCCGAGCGCGATATTCTGGCTCCGCATAACAATCGACACCAAGATACGCAACCGCAAGGAAATAGAAGACGCATGCAGCGTGCCCATTTTAGGCGTAATACCCTTCTGGAAAGAAGAGGAGGAGCAAAACAAGTTCCTCAGCCGCGGCCATGGCGGAATGAACTTCAATTCCGTTAGCGAGGCTTTCCGCCTTGTGCGCTACAACCTCAACTTCATGAAAAAACGCTCGGGCGTAATGATGTTCACTTCTTCCACACCGGGACAGGGAAAATCGTTCGTCTCGCGCAACCTTGCGCTCATACTCGGTGTAGCCGGCAAGAGGGTAATACTCATAGACGGCGACATACGCAAGCGCACACAGTCGAAGCTTATCAGCTCCACGGGAGGACTTACGGCTTACCTGAGCGACGACACAACCGACCTCGACAGCATTATCCTGCGCGACTCCATTGGCAAGAACGTCGACTTCCTGCCTGCCGGAATGACGCCGCCCAACCCAACCGAGCTGCTCATGAGCTCAAGGCTCGAAGAACTCACCGACGAGCTCAAGGCGCGCTACGACTACGTTATCTACGACTCTACGCCGGCGTTCTCAGTGGCCGACGCAGGAATCATAAACCGTGTTGTAGAACTGACAATATACGTTGTGCGCATTGGGGTTGAAGACAAGCGCTCGCTGCCCGACATTGAACGCATGTACAAGGAAAAGAAATTCCGCAACATGTGTATCGTCGTCAACGGCAGCGTACCCGACAAATATGGCTACGGATACGGTTACGGCTATGGGTACGGATACGGTTACGGCTATGGATACGGATATGGAGATTCGCGCGAAAGCAGGCAAGGCAGCAGGTTCTCACTGCGCTTCCTCAAGAAGAACGGCAACTCCGACGATTATGACGAATCCGGCAAAAACAGCAGGCGTGGAGAAAACAAACGAATCGATGTAAACAGCCTGCACAAAGCCAATAAAGACTCCGACAAATAACGCCGCCGCTGCGGCAAACAAGCATAAGTCCCGCATGTAAGGAAACATGCGGGACTTTTTCATACCACGTCTGGGCGAATTCCTCCTTGGCCGCAACGCACGACACGAAAATAACGGAATAGGCAGACGCATATCCACCCGCGGCACATACCGCCGCGTCCTTTTTATGCAGACATAAACGGAAGGCAAAAACATGACCGAAAAAGCGGCCCGCGAATACAAAAAAGTGAAAACTGATTTTCAGCACTTTCTACCCACATGGGAGAAAAGAAAAAATACAAGGCACATATTTCAAAATATGTCCGACTAATTTTAAAATATCTCAGACCTTTTTTTCGCCCCCTGAAAACCCGCCTTGAAACCGGGGCAAAAATGCAGACAGAAAACAGACACGCAAGCAATCACCCGAACCGATAAACGCCTTCTGCTCTTCCCTAATAACAAAACAGGCACATCGTCACAACGTCGTTCCATGTCTCACAGAAAGATACCGTACCAATACCGGGCAACCTGCTCAGGCAATAATAAAATGCCGCACCCGCACGGTATTGCAACCTTGAACAAAACCACTGTGTGCGGTTCTTTCCGCTTTGCTTTCAACATGGCGCAGATTAAGCACACGCAGCCTGCAATCCGAAACTTACCGACTGAAAACATTTCGGGGAAAAGGCAATTTTACCCTTTCCCCGAAACATATTTTCGCTTATGATTTATTACATGCAAGCGTAAACCCACTTGCTTACTGGTCTTTCAGTTTCTTTTTCTCCACCATTGCGTCTATCACAGCCACGGCCGTAAGGTTCACAATGTCGCGCACGGAGCAGTCTGCGTCGGTGAAATGCACAGGCTTGTTCAAACCCATCTGCACCGGGCCTATTACCTCCACGTCGGGATTCATCATCTTTATCATCTGGTAAGCCGTGCAAGCGGCGTTCAGGCACTGGAACACCAGCGTGTTTACTTCCTTGCCCTTAATCTTGGTAAAGGGGAACTTCTCGTCGCGCAGCTCGCGGTTTAGGGCGTAATTCACCTGCATTTCCCCGTCAACGAGCAGCGAAGGGTGTTTTTCGTGCAGTATGTCGACTGCGCGGTGCATTTTCTCGGGTCCTTCCTCATGGTCGGTGCCGAAATTGGAGTACGAAACCATTGCTATCACCGGCGTGCGGTTGAAGAACCTTACGGTATGCGCGCTCAGCAGAGCCAGGTCGACCATAGTCTCGGCGCTTGGGTGACGGTTTATGAGCGTATCGGCCAGGAACAGCGTGCCCTGCTTTGTGTTTATAAGGTGCATTGTACCGAAATGGTTGAACTTTGGATTGATTCCAATTACTTCCTTTGCCACATCGGTAGCGTTCCAGTGCTTGCGCGACAGGCTTGTTATCAAAGCGTCGGCGTCGCCGGTTTCCACCATCATCATGCCGAAATAATTGCGCTCATACATCTTGTCGTTAGCCTCCTGGAGCGTGCAGCCTTCGCGTTGTTTTTTAGCGGCAAATATGGCCGCATACCTTTCGCGGCGCTCCACCTGGTCGTCGTTGCGCAGGTTCAGAACTTCTATCCCGTCGAGGTCGAGTTCCATTTCCTTTGCAATCTCGTATATCTTCTTGTCGTTGCCGAGCAGTATGGGGTGGCAAATGCCTTCTTTCTTTGCCTGCACGGCGGCATTCATTATCGTGGGATTCGTTCCGTCGGTAAACACCACGCGCTGCGGGTCGCGGCTGGCCGTCTCGTAAAGCGAGCGTGTAAACTTGCTTTCCTGTCCCATAAGCTCTTTAAGCCGTATCCTGTATGCCTTCCAGTCGGCGATGGGACGGCGTGCCACGCCGCTGTCCATGGCTGCTTTGGCCACGGCCATAGACACCTCGGTGATAAGGCGCGGGTCGACAGGTTTGGGTATAAAGTATTCCGGGCCGAAGGTAAAGTTGTTTACGGCGTATTCACGGTTCACGATGTCGGGCACGGGACGCTTGGCCAAATCGGCAAGTGCGTGCACGGCAGCGAGTTTCATCTCCTCGTTAATACACGTTGCGGCCGTATCGAGCGCACCGCGAAACAGGTAGGGGAAACAAAGCACGTTATTTATCTGGTTGGGGTAATCGCTGCGCCCGGTGCTTATCAGGCAGTCGGGGCATGCCTCGCGTGCGTCCTCGTATGATATTTCGGGTATCGGGTTGGCGAGCGCAAAGATTATGGGGCGTTTGTTCATGTTTCGAACCATATCCTTGCTCAGCACATTGCCTTTCGAAAGGCCGAGGAACACGTCGGCGCCGCAAATGGCTTCCTCGAGTGTATGTATGTCCCTGCGGTCGGTAGCAAAAAGGCGTTTCTGTTCGGTAAGGTTTGGACGGTCGGAGGTTATTACCCCGTGGCTGTCGAGCATTACAATGTTTTCCTTGAGTGCGCCTAAGGCCATGTACATCTTGGTACACGAAATGGCAGCCGCTCCTGCACCGCTTACCACTATTTTCACCTCTTCGATTTTCTTTCCGGCCACCTCGAGCGCGTTGAGCAGTCCGGCAGCCGATATGATTGCCGTGCCGTGCTGGTCGTCGTGCATTACCGGTATGTCGAGTTCCTCTTTCAGGCGTCGTTCTATCTCGAAACACTCGGGAGCCTTGATGTCCTCGAGGTTAATACCGCCGAACGTAGGGGCTATTGCCTTTACGGCTTCGATGAATTTGTCGGGGTCTTTCTCGTTTACTTCTATGTCGAAAGCGTCCACGCCGCCGTAAATTTTGAACAGCAGTCCTTTGCCCTCCATAACGGGCTTGCCGCTCATGGCACCTATGTCGCCCAAGCCGAGCACTGCCGTGCCGTTGGAGATTACGGCCACAAGGTTGCCCTTGTTTGTGTACTTATAAGCGTCGTTGGCGTTTTTCTGTATCTCGAGGCACGGCTCGGCCACGCCAGGCGAATATGCAAGCGACAGGTCATACTGGGTGTGATAGGGTTTGGTGGGAACTACCTCTATTTTTCCGGGTCTGCCCTCGGAATGGTAGTTCAATGCAGCTTCTCTTGTTACCTTTACCATACGTTTTTTGTTATGTCTTCTAATTCCTCCGCAAAGATACATCATTGAAAAAAACGTTTTTTGCGCGGAGGCCTTTTTTACTGCTAAAAAATGTTATTGCACCCCATATGTAAACTTTTATTAGCGAAAACGCCGTTTTTGCAGCGCCCACATGGCAAATTGCACGCCGTCTGGGGCGTTTCCGCAACCGCCGCGGCGTAGCACGAATGCAGACATAAAAAACAAGAAAATAAGGTCGGGAAAAAGCATTACCGGACACTCGAAAAATGAAAACTGATTTTCAGCACTTTTTACCTACATGGGAGCAAATAAAAAATACAAGGCACATATTTCAAAATATGTCTGACCTATTTTAAAATATCTCAGACATATTTTTTGCCCCCTGAAAACCCGTCCGAAAAGTACCCCGGAAATGCAGACAAAATACAGACAGCCTTTATCCGCTGCAAAAAACAAGCCCCGCAACATGCTCCTTTTACCGGAACATGGCGGGGTAAATAAGCAATATTTCGGAGTCAATCGAATTTTCCGGCCTCGATTTCCTTTGCAGTCTGCTCGGCGGGCGGTATTTCGCGCTCCTCTTCGTCAATGTACTCGGCAGCGTCGTCAGTTTCGGTAACAGCCGCCATGCGACGCAGCTTGTCCCGTTTCTTTGCAAGACGGCTGACGCTGAGAATCATGCCTATGTACACGCAGTTGATGAGCGTGGACGTTCCGCCGCGCGAGATGAGCGGCAACGGCTGGCCCGTTACGGGCGCTATGCCCGAAGCGACGAGCATGTTTACCATAGCCTGGCAGCCGAGCAGCAACGCAAGCCCCATGGCAAGGAACGGTGGGAAGCAGCTGTTGTCGCACCGTTTGGCTATGTAGCTAACCCGGAACAGCAGCACTATGTAAAGCAGCACCACGAACACCGCACCTATCAACCCAAGTTCCTCTACAATGATTGCGTAGATGAAGTCGCTGTACGCCTGGCTCAGGAAGTCGCGCTGCACAGAGTTTCCCGGGCCGCTGCCTATGATACCCGACGAGGCTATTGCTATATTGGCGTGCCCCACCTGTGCGTTGTTGAATATATCGAAGCTGTCGGGCGACATCTCGGCTATCGACTTTTCCTGCGTGTGCTTCACAAGGCGGTCGCGCCATACCGGCACGCGGCTTCCGCCTTCGAAATGGTCGCGGATATAGTCGGCCTGGCTGTCGGAAATCGAAAGCAGCGTTCCAATGGCCAAGCCGCCGAGTATGGCCAGCACACCGAGCATTTTGCCCATCTGCAACAACGGCACTCGCCCTATGAACATCATGAGCACTATCACGCCGAACAGTATCACAGCCGTCGAAAAGTTTTCGGGAAGTATAAGCCCGCATATCGTCACAGTGAACATGAGCACATACTTTATGGCACGCTTGTCGGCGCCCTTTTCGGTCTGCATGGACGAGAGTATGTATGCCGTAGTTATGACAAGGGAGCCTTTGGCAATCTCCGACGGTTGGAGCGGCACGCCGAACACGTTGAGCCAGCGCACTGCCCCGTTTACCTCAACGCCCCAGCCCATCAAAAGGCATATAAGCGTAACGAACGAGAAAAGCAGGCCCAAGGGCATTAGAATCTTGAAATAGCGGCACGGAATGCGGTGCACAACAAGGACAAGCAGCAAGCCGACCACAAGGAACGCGAAATGGCGCAAAATAGGCCGGATAAAGTCGCCGTCCTTGTATGTAAGCGTACTCAACGCGCTGAACACTTCAACGATTGAAATAATGCACAGCGCGAAGAAAACTATCCATATCACCCTGTCGCCCCTGAAAAGTCCGCTCAGCTTTCCCATATCTGTCCCATGTTATGTTCAGAGTGCCCTTGCAGCAGCCTTGAACTGCTCTCCGCGGTCCTCCATGTTATGAAACAAATCGAAACTTGCGCAGCACGGGCTGAGCAGCACCGTATCGCCCGGCTGTGCGAACTTGTAGCATTCGGCCACGCAGGTCTTCATGTCGTGCGTGTCGGCAACGGGCAGGCCGAGAGAGTCGAACTCGCGGTGCAGCTTGCTGTTGTCGGCACCGAGGTAAACCAGCGCGCGGCATTTTTTCTTGACCATCTCCTTTATTGGCGTGTAGTCGTTGCCCTTGTCCTTGCCTCCGAGTATTAGCACCGTAGGCGTGGTCATGCTCTCGAGTGCATACCAACAGGCATCAACGTTGGTAGCTTTGGAATCGTTGATGTATTGCACTCCGCGCACCTTTACAACGCGCTCGAGGCGGTGCTCCACTCCCGGGAAATCGGAAAGGCTCTTGCGTATGTCCTCGTTGCGTATTCCGGCGAGTTTGGCTGTAATGCCGGCGGCAAGCGAATTATACAGGTTGTGCCTGCCGGTAAGCGAAAGCGACTCCTGCTCCATATTGAACGGCGTGGGAGATTCTATTGTGTACATCCCGTCGTCGACGTATGCTATTGCCCCGGCTTCTTTTATGGCCGAGAACGGGCACATGCGGCTCTTGATGTCGTATTTTTCAAGCTCTTTCTTGATTACGGGGTCGTCCATCCAGTAAACAAACGCGTCCTCCGGCGTCTGGTTGCGTATTATTCGCATTTTTGCGTCTACGTAGTTCTGGAAATTGTTTCCGTACCTGTCAAGGTGGTCGGGCGTGATATTTAGAAGCACGGCAACGTTGGCGCGGAAGTCGTACATGTTGTCGAGCTGAAAGGAACTAAGCTCTATCACGTAATAGTCGAAATTCTCCTCGGCCACCTGCAGTGCCAGACTCCTTCCTATATTGCCGGCAAGGCCTACGTTATAACCGGCCGACTTGAATATATGATATATAAGTGATGTCGTGGTGGTTTTGCCGTTGCTGCCGGTTATGCAAATCATCTTTGCGTCGGTATAGCGTCCGGCAAGCTCTATCTCGCTTATTATGTTTATGCCCTTGGCGCGGATTTTCTTAATCATCGGTGCGTCCTCGGGTATGCCGGGGCTCTTCACTACCTCGTCGGCCGAGAGTATCTCGTCCTCGCTGTGCTTTCCTTCCTCCCAACGCAAGCCGTATTTTTCCAACATCGACTTGTATTTGGGCTGTATGCCACCCATGTCTGAAACAAAAACCTCGAAGCCTTTGTTTTGTGCCAAGACCGCTGCACCAACACCGCTCTCGCCTGCTCCCAACACTACTATCTTACTCATATCTTACTCTTTTTCTAACTTTCATCTTATCTTCAACGTTATTATCGTAAGGGCTGCAAGCAGAATCGTTGCAATCCAGAAACGCACCGTAATCTTACTTTCGTGCGTAGCACTGCGTGGCCAATTTCCGAACACATAGCGGCAGTCTGGGTCGAGTTGCGACGGCAAAACACGGAAATTGTCGTGTATAGGAGTGCGTTTGAAAAGACGCTGTTTCACTCCCCGTCGCTTTCCCAACTTGAAATACTCCACTTGTAATATAACACTGAGGCTCTCGACAAGGAAAACGCCGCAAAGCAACGGCAAAAGCAGTTCCTTGTGTATTATTATGGCAAGCACACCTATTATGCCGCCGATTGTAAGGCTTCCCGTGTCGCCCATGAATATTTGTGCCGGATAAGCATTATACCACAGGAAACCTATCATCGCGCCTACGAAAGCCGACGCAAAAATCACAAGCTCCTGCGACCCGGGTATATACATTATGTTCAAGTAATTTGCAAACTGTATGTGGCTCGACACATAGGCAAGCAACCCCAGCACGAGCCCAATTATGGCCGAATTTCCTGCGGCCATTCCGTCCATGCCGTCGTTTAGGTTTGCCCCGTTGGACACTGCGGTAATAACCAAAACTGTTACTATTACGAAAAGCAACCAGCCGGCTGCGTTTTTGTATGGCCCGCAGAACGACATGATTTCTGTATAGCTCAGATTGTTGTTCTTAAAGAAAGGTATCGTTGTAATAGTTGACTTTACCGGCTCGCTCTTGTGGATTATCACTTCCGACTTGTCGACCGTGCGGGTTTTCGTTATATTTTCGCGGATAACCGCGTCGGGGCTCAGGTAAAGCGTAAGCCCTACGATTAGTCCGAGCACCATTTGCCCCGCTATCTTTGCTTTAGGGTGCAGGCCGTCCTTGTTGTGTTTGAAAATCTTTATGTAGTCGTCAAGGAAGCCGAGCAGCCCGAACCACACCGTTGTAACGAGCATAAGCAGCATATATATGTTGCGCAGGCGGCCGAACAACAGGCACGGCACGAGTATCGACGCTATGATTATTATACCTCCCATTGACGGAACGCCGATTTTTTGCACTCCGAACGGGTCTATTTTGGCGTCGCGCTGTGTTTCGGTGAAGTTCTTGCGCCTCATATATTTTATAAAGTGCTGTCCGAACCACGCCGAAATCAATAATGCGAGCATAAATGCGAGCAAAGAGCGAAAAGATATGTATGACCACATGCCTGCTCCCGGCACGCCAAAATCTTCAAGGAATCGGAACAAATAATATAGCATAATCTCTACCTTTAATTGTTATTGTTATTGTATTATCCGGATGTAGCGGCCTTGTCACGCCTGCTTTTCCTGCTCAAAGACCTTGCGCACTTCCTCGCGGTCGTCGAAATGGTGTTTCACTCCGGAAATCTCCTGGTAATCCTCGTGCCCTTTACCGGCTATAAGTATCACGTCGCCCTTATCGGCCATCATGCAGGCTGCCTTTATGGCTTCCCGCCGGTCTGCGATGGTTACAACCTTTCTGCGTTGGGCCGCGGTGAGTCCGGCCGTCATGTCGTTTATTATTGCCTGCGGGTCTTCAAAACGTGGGTTGTCGCTTGTTATAACAACCCTGTCACTACGGTTTGCAGCTTCGGCGGCCATAAGCGGGCGTTTGCCCTTGTCGCGGTTTCCTCCGGCGCCGCACACGGTTATTACCTTGCTTTCGAGGCTGCGGCTTTCCTTTAGCACCTCGTGTATCGCGCTAAGGACATTCACCAATGCGTCGGGCGTGTGTGCATAATCCACGATTGCCGTATATCCCGACGGTGAACGCAATGTCTCGAATCTGCCGGCAACGCTGTGCAAAGTGCTCAGGGTTGTAAGTATTTCCATTGCTTCGCGCCCGAGCATTCGTGCCGCACCATAGACTGCAAGCAAGTTCGACACATTGAACTTTCCTACGAAAGGCACGCTTACTTCGCGGCCGTCTATTTCGAGCAGCATTCCTTCGAACGACATTTCGAGTATCCGGGCACGGAAATCGGCCATCGAGCGTGTGGAATATGTTTTTACCGTTGCCGCAGTGTTCTGCACCATTATCATGCCGTTTTTATCGTCGCCGTTGGTAATGGCAAAAGCCGTTTTCGGCAGTCCGTCGAAGAAGGCTTTCTTGGCGTTGCGATAATTTTCGAATGTCTTGTGATAATCCAGATGGTCGCGCGTAAGATTCGTAAAAATGCCTCCTGCGAATACCAGTCCCCCTATCCTTTTCTGCGCTATGCTGTGTGAACTTACTTCCATGAAAGCATACTGGCAACCGGCGTCGGCCATACGCCCCAACAGATAGTTTAGCGTAACGGGGTCGGGCGTTGTATGGTCGGCCGGAACGGGCTCCCCGTCGATATAGTTGCAAACTGTAGAACACAGCCCGCACTTGTAACCGAATTTGCGGAACATGTTGTACAACAATGTTGCTATCGTGGTTTTGCCGTTTGTTCCCGTAACTCCCACGAGTTTGAGTTTCCTCGACGGGTCGCCGTAAAATTGCGTGGCGATAGGCCCGGCGGCTGCTTCCGTGCTTTCAAGGCGCACAAACACCGTGTTTCCGTCAATTTCTTCGGGCATAGTCTCGCATACCACGGCCGCCGCACCGTTTTTCACGGCTGCCGGTATAAAAACGTGGCCGTCCGTCTGCGTTCCGCGTTCGGCTATGAACAAAGAGCCTTTCTTGACTTTGCGCGAATCAATCTGCACATCTGTTATTTCGGTTTCCATACTGCCGATTGTTTCCAAAGGCTTTACCTTGCGCAACACATCTTTAAGCTTCATTGTCGTATTTATTTTTATTTAACTTTCCTGTCGTTCTTTTTCCCT
>OOBJ01001487.1_pt1 | contig 14356 bp, 10 predicted proteins | sample 1671331 | NCBI WGS metagenome assembly OOBJ01 (sample SAMN06348145, study PRJEB24527) | human gut metagenome | biome: human gut; feature: ankylosing spondylitis patient; material: feces | host: Homo sapiens | place: China | collected 2015-10 | reverse complement strand
ACGAGGGCTTTGCCCCCTGCGGCCGCATCGAGGCCCATCCCCTGCCCAACGGCGACGACCCCTTCCGCCCGCGCTGGATGGACATCGAGGACCCCGGCGAGCGCCAGTGCGCCCACATCGTGGACACGCTGGGCTTCTGCGGCCACTACATCCACATCCACGGAGGCGGCCGCTCGGGACGCGCGCCCATCATCTGCGCCCTACTCAAGCACGGCGACGCCATGCCGCAGCGCGAGCTCATGAACATGTTCGACCTCAAGGCGGGGTCGCTATCCGAGGTGCTCGCCAAGATCGAGCGCGACGGCCTCATCGAGCGCACACGCGACCCGCAGGGCCGGCGCCAGCTCATCGTCCGCCTCACCGAGAAGGGCCACGCGCAAGCCGAGCGCGAGCAAACCGAGCGCGAGCGGTTCCGCGCCGAGGCCCTCACCTGCCTCACCACCGACGAACGCGCCCTGCTCGAGGACATGCTCGCACGCATCAAGGAACGATGGCGCAGCATCAGCAAGGGAAGCGACAAGGAGGATTGCGCATGCAGCAGCAACTAGACGCCGAGGCCGCAGGCAAGGCCAAGGCCAAGGCCATGAAAAAAAGCTACGCCGCCATCATGCGACGTCTCACGGAGAGCATCCGTGACTACAAGAAGGTGACCATCGCCACCCCGCTGCTCGTTCTGGGCGAAGTCGTCTGCGAGATGGCCATCCCGTTCCTCACGGCCAGCCTCATCGACCAGATTAAGGTGGGCGCCACCGTGGCCGAGCTTCTGCCCGCAAGCGGCGTGCTCGTCCTTCTCGCCCTGTGCTCGCTGGCCTTTGGCACCGGCGCCGGCATCACCTGCAGCCACGCAAGCTGCGGCTTTGCCAAGAACCTGCGCCGCGACATGTTCTACAACATCCAGCGCTTCAGCTTTGCCAACATCGACGAGTTCAGCTCGAGCTCGCTCGTGACGCGCCTCACCACCGACATCAGCAACGTCCAGATGGCGTTCATGATGATCATCCGCATCGCGGTACGCTCGCCGCTGTGCCTGGTGTTCGCCTTCGTCATGGCCACGGTCATGGGCGGTCCGCTGGCGCTGGTCTACGCGGTGGTCATCCCGGTGCTGGGCTTTGGCCTGTTCTACATCATTCACCTGGTGCGCCCGATCTTCACGCGCGTCTTTCACAAGTACGACGCGCTCAACGAGTCGGTCGAGGAGAACGTCACCGGCATGCGCGTGGTCAAGAGCTACGTGCGCGAGGACTACGAGAAGGGCAAGTTCGCCCGCGCCGCGCAGGACGTCTGCCTCGACTTCACCCGCGCCGAGAAGCTCCTCGCCTTCAACAACCCCCTGATGATGTTCGCCGTTGACCTCACCTGGGTCGTCATCATCTACTTTGGCTCGCAGACAATCATCACCACCGGCGGCACCGCGTTCGACGTGGGCCAGCTGTCGGCCATCTTCACCTACGGCTTCCAAATCCTCATGAGTCTCATGCAGCTGTCGATGATCTTCGTCATGGTCACGATGGCCGACGAGAGTGCCCGACGCATCGAAGAGGTCCTCGATGCCGAGCCCACGATCGCCGCGCCCAAGGACGCCGTGACCGAGGTCGCCAACGGCAGCATCGACTTTGACCACGTGAGCTTCAAGTACTCGGCCCACGCCGAGCGCCAGGCACTCGAGAACGTCGACCTGCACATCAAGAGCGGCGAGACCATCGGCATCCTGGGTGGCACGGGCTCCTCGAAGTCCACGCTCGTGAACCTCATCGGCCGCCTGTACGACGCCACCGAGGGTAGCGTGCGCGTGGGCGGCGTCGACGTGCGCGACTACGACCTCGAGACGCTGCGCACCAACGTTGCCATGGTCCTGCAGAAGAACGTGCTGTTCAGCGGCACCATCGCCGAGAACCTGCGCTGGGGCGACGAGAACGCCACCGACGAGCAGGTGCGCGAGGCGGCCCACCTGGCCTGCGCCGACGAGTTCGTCGACGGCTTCCCCAAGGGTTACGACACCTACATCGAGCAGGGCGGCTCCAACGTCTCCGGCGGTCAGAAGCAGCGCCTGTGCATCGCGCGCGCTCTGCTGCGCCGCCCCAAGGTCCTGATTCTCGACGACTCCACGAGCGCCGTCGACACCAAGACCGACGCCAAGATCCGCGAGGGCCTAGCCACCTACCTGCCCGACACCACCAAGATCATCATCGCCCAGCGCGTGGCCTCCGTGCAGGACGCCGACCGCATCGTAGTGATGGACGGCGGCCACATCGCCGACGTGGGCACCCACGACGAGCTCATGCGCCGCAGCCCGATCTATCGCGAGACCTACACCTCGCAGAACAAGATGGGTGCCGACGAGGCCGACGTCGAGGCCGCCGAGGCGGCGAGCGACGCTGCCAGCGCCGCGAACGTCAACGCCAAGAAGGGAGGCGAGGGCCTTGAGTAAGCAGCAGACCAAGCCCCGCGCCAAGGCGGGCACCGCCGGAAGGCTCATCAAGACGATCTTCTCGTTCTACCCGCGCCTTCTGCCCGCGATCGTCGCATGCCTGCTCATCGCGGCCGTTTCGAGCTCGTTTGGCTCGGTCTTCCTGCAGGGCGCGCTCGAGATCGTGACCCAGTTTGGCCAGACCGGCGACTGGGCCGCCGCCCAGCCCGAGGTCTTCCGCCTCGTCGCCACGCTCGCGGCCGTCTACCTCGTGGGCATCGCCGCGTCCCTGTTCTGGAACCGCTCCATGGCCATCGTCACGCAGGGCTCGCTCGAGAAGCTCCGCGAGAAGATGTTCAACAGCATGCAGGACCTGCCCATCAGCTACTTCGACACGCACCAGCGCGGCGACATCATGAGCCACTACACCAACGACATCGACGCCCTGCGCCAGATGATCTCGCAGTCGCTGCCCAACCTCTTCCAGACTGGCGTCGTCCTCATCACGGTGTTCTTCATCATGATGTACTACTCGGTGTGGATGTGCCTGGTCATCGTGGCCGGCGTGGCGTTCATGGTGGTCATGACCCGCGTGCTGGGCAGCAAGTCGGCCAAGTTCTTCGTGGCGCAGCAGCGCGAGCTGGGCGTCGTCGAGGGCCAGGTCGAGGAGATTATGAACGGCCAGAAGGTCGTCAAGGCGTTCTGCCACGAGGCCGCCGCCGAGGCCGACTTCGACAAGATCAACGAGCATCTCTTCGAGGTCTCGCAGCAGGCCAACATGTACGGCAACATCCTGATGCCCGTGCTCATGAACATCGGCAACCTCATCTACGTCATCGTGGCGCTGGCAGGCGGCCTGCTGCTCGCCCTGGGCGTGCCCAACGTATCGCTGTCGGGCATGGCGCTGTCGATCGCCGTGGTAGTGCCGTTCCTCAACATGACCAAGCAGTTCTGCGACCAGATTGGCCAAATCTCCCAGCAGATCAACGCCGTGGTCATGGGCCTTGCCGGCGCCGACCGCATCTTTGCCCTCATCGACGAGCAGCCCGAGGAGGACGAGGGCTACGTGACCCTGGTGAACCTGGGCGTCGAGGGCGGCGAGCTGGTCGAGAGCGAGAAGCGCACGGGCCTGTGGGGCTGGAAGCATCCGCACCACGATGGCACGACCACCTACACCCCACTGCGCGGAGACGTCCGCATGGAGGACGTTGACTTTGGCTACACCCCCAACCACCAGGTGCTTTACGGCGTGAGCGTCTATGCCAAGCCTGGCCAGAAGGTTGCCTTCGTGGGCGCCACGGGTGCGGGCAAGACCACGATCACCAACCTCATCAACCGCTTCTACGACATCGCCGACGGCAAGATTCGCTACGACGGCATCAACGTCAACAAGATCCGCAAGGCTGACCTGCGCCGAAGCCTGGGCGTGGTGCTGCAGGACGTCAACCTGTTCACCGGCACCGTCATGGACAACATCCGCTACGGCCGTCTCGACGCCACCAACGAGGAGTGCATCGCCGCCGCCAAGCTCGCCGGCGCCGACGACTTCATCAGCCGCCTGCCCGAGGGCTACGCCACGATGCTTTCTGGCAACGGCGCGCAGCTCTCCCAGGGCCAGCGCCAGCTCATCTCGATTGCCCGCGCCGCCGTGGCCGACCCGCCCGCGATGATCCTCGACGAGGCCACGAGCTCAATCGACACGCGTACCGAGGCCATTGTCCAGAAGGGCATGGATGCGCTGATGCAGGGTCGCACCACGTTCGTTATTGCGCACAGGCTGTCGACCGTCCGCAACTCCGACGTAATCATCTGCCTCGACCACGGCCACGTGATCGAGCGCGGCAGCCACGACGAGCTCATCGCCAAGAAGGGCTACTACTACCAGCTCTACACCGGCGCGTTCGAGCTCGAGTAGGGCTCGCGAGCAACGCAGAGCGCACGAGAAGGGCGGCGCCGTCTGGTTCATCCCAGGCGGCGCCGCCCTTCTTTGCATGCTCCTTGGTGATCGCTAGGGACGCGCGTCTACATCGGCGGCCGTGCGGCCCCACGTCTACGCCGGCGGCCACGCAGGCCGCGCGCCTACGCCTCGTCGAGGGCGTACAGCTCCCCCGCCTCGACGAGCGTCAGACCCGACCCACGCAGCTTGAGCTCGACGGGCTCGCCTTGGACGCGCACGATGTCGACCGTGCCGCCGTTGACCGAGCAGCTGTAGGCGTAAGCCACGGTGAGGTCGCTTGAGTGGAGGCGATCGAGCAGAACGGCGAGGCCACCCGGTACGTTGTCGACGCGCAGGGCCGCAACCTCGCAGGTAGACGCGTCGTAGCCCAGGTTGCAGAGCATCTCGCAGATGGCTTGCGGACGGTCGACCACGAGGCGCACGATGGCATAGTCGGTGTTGCTCGCAACCATGACGCCATGAATCTGGACTCCCGACTCGCCCAGCACGCGACACATCCTCGCCAGGCGCCCCGGCCCCGCCGGCAGGCAAACGTTCAGCTGGTCAATCATGGTGGCCTCCTTGGCTTGATGGGCACTCGCTCTCGCAGAGCTAGCCTAGGCCCCATCTTATGGACCGCATGCCTCGCCTCCCCACGGCAGACCGCAAATTAACTCGCATGACGCCGCATCAAGACCAATTGGAAACAGGGTCGGCGGGTACAATCCACTGGGACAAACAGACGGGAGATGCACATGTATTCGTTCACAAGTCGCGTCCGCTACAGCGAGGTCGACGAGAACTGGAGGCTCACCATTCCGGCGCTCATCGACTACCTGCAGGACTGCAGCACGTTTCAGTCGGACCTGCTGGGCATGGGGCCCGAGCACATCGCGAGCACCAAGCTCGCGTGGATGCTCAGCGCCTGGAAGATCGAGATTCGCAAGCTGCCGCGCTTCAACGACGAGATCGTCGTGAGCACGTGGGCCACGGGCTTCAAGGGACTGCGTGCCAACCGCAACTTCACCGTGCGCACGGCGGGCGCACCAGCAGACGCCGAGCCGCTCGTCCGCGCGGACTCGAGCTGGTTCATGTTCGATGGCAACAAGGGTCGTCCCGTGCGCACGCCCGAGAGCGAGTGCATGCCCTACATGGAGTTCGACGGCGATGACGCGCCACTCGACATGCCCGCGATTCCGCACGTGGTGCGCATCGAGGACGAGGGCGAGCCGCTCACCCCAGTGCAGGTTACGGCCGCCCACCTCGACACGAACCATCACGTTAACAACGCCCAGTACGTGGCGATTGCGCTGGGCGCACTGGGCGAGCGCGTGCCTGCCGCTCCCCTTACGCTCGACGTTCACTACAGCCAGGCGGCCAAGCTCGGCGACGTCATCTACCCACACCTTCACGAGCAAGACGACGCGCTTACCGTGACGCTCGACAACGCGGACGGCAAGCACTACGCCATCGTGAGCGTGAGCTAAAAGAGGCGACACAGGGACGGCAACAGGCTTGGAGCGGCCGAGCGAGAAGCACGAAAGAGGCCGGGTTGGGAAGCGTTCCCAACCCGGCCTTTGTTTGTGTATGCAGGTTGCAGGGCACGACAGCCGCGCCCGCCCCGCTCGCGCTAGTACGCGATGTCCATGCGGCGAACGATGTCGAACGAGATGACGCTCGTGTCGACGTACTCCTCGGCCAGGACCACCGGCGCGTCGCTCGTGTCGTAGAGAACCGACCTCGTGACCAGCATCGGGCGCTCCCCCACCTCGGTAGCCGCCTCATCGCCCACGACGGCGCGAGCCTCGCTGGCCGTCACCACGTCGAGCTCGGTGCGCTCCCACGACAGGCGCCTGCCTCCACGCTCGAACAGGTAGCAGAAAAGCGACCTGGGATAGCTCGCGAGCTCCGCGAGCGCGGCCGCGGCGTCGTTGCCGCCCGCCACCTCGAGGCCCAGCCAGTCGCGACAGATGGCACACGGCCGGCCGTCGGCCAGGAACTGCTTCGTGACCTCGATGACGGGCTCGCCATCGGAAAGGCGCAGCTCACAGCGGGCGCGGGCGGCTTGCTCGCCCTTGGCCTCGCAGGCTCGCAGGGGCCGCACGTCTGCCTTGTGGCCGCAGCGCTCGATGGCACGCGTGAGCTCGCTTGCGGGCGAGAGGTGCGCGCGCACGCCCATGGCCTCGACGTTCACGAAGGTGCCCTTGCCCTGGCGGCGCAGCACGACGCCATCGGCCGCAAGGTCGTTCAGGGCCTGGCGAACCGTCGTGCGGCTCACGCCCAGGCGCTGGGCGAGCTGCTCCTCGCGCGGCAGCTTATTGCTGGCCGCAAGGTCCATCTCGCCAATGATCGCCTCGAGCGCGCGACGCGTCTGGTCTGCGAGCGACCCCGTCTTTACCCGTTCAGCCATGGCGCCTCGCTAGTCCCAGTAGCCCTTGTGGACCTCGGCGGCCTCCTCCTCGACCTCGGGGAAGGGGCCCTCGACCTTGATGTCCTTCTGGCCACGGGCAAAGACGTCGCGGCAGGGCAGGTCAAAGGTGGGGTTCTGCTCGTTGGAGCCGGTGAGCTGCAGCAGGCGACGCTCGGTCATGCCATAGACAACGCGGCCGATGCCCGCCCAGTAGATGGCGCCCGAGCACATGGCGCAGGGCTCGGCGGTGGTGTAGAGGGTGCAGTCCTTGAGGAAGGCACGCGAGTACTCGTGGCTGGCGCGGCGCACCAGGGCGGTCTCGGCGTGGCCGGTGGCGTCGCGCTGGGTGATCTCGATGTTCTCCTGCTCCATCAGGATGTTGCCGTCCTTGTCGGTGAGCAGCGCGCCAAACGGTGTGTTGCCGTGTTCGCGCGACTCGCGGGAGACCTGGATGCAGCGGCGCAGGTAGTACTCGTTGGACTCGGCCATGATGCTCTCCTTTTGCTGGTGGCGCCCGGGGCGGGCGCGATGGTTGTCGATGTGGCGCGACCCGCCAACACGCGTTGTCGGCAAGCAGCGTCTTTTGCCGAGAAGGACGTGGCGTTGTGCCGTCCACCTCGCATGCCGAGAAGGACGCGGCGTTGTGCCGTCCACCTCGCATGCCGAGACGAGCGCCGGCACGCGTTGCCAGTCGCTCGTCCTATGCAAGGGCGCAACGCCAGCACGCGTTGCCGACGTTGCACCCCATTACCAAGACGGACGACGGTGCGCTCCCCTTCTGCGCGCGCCATCGTCCGCCCCGTAACGCTCGAAAGGTCATACCTATTACCTTTCGACTCCCATCATAGCGCCGCGGGAGCAAAACGCCCCGTGTCGCACGCAGACGGCACGGGGCGAACGGTGAACGGATGGGCTAGACAGAGGCTGGGCGTCACGAAGCCGCAACCAGCGAACGCTCCTGCTACATCAGCTCGCAGATGTGGCTGGCGAAGGCCACAGGGTCGTCGGGCAGGATGCCCTCGACGAGCAGCGCCTGGTCATAGAGCAGGCCGGCATACAGGCTAACCTTGTCCGCATCGCCCGTCTCCTGGGCGGCCTTGAGCTTGTCGAACACCGGGTGCTGGGCGTTGAGCTCGAGTACGCGCTGGGCCTTGGGGGCCTCGCCCGCGTCGGGGCCGGCGGAGAGCACCTTCTCCATCTCGAGCGACAGCGGGCCCTCCGAGGTGATGGCGGCCGGCGCGTCAGTGAGGCGCGCGGACACGGTGACCTTCGTGACCTTGTCTCCCAGGGCGTCCTTCATGGCCTTGAAGAGGTCCTCGTTGTCCTTGGTGGCCTGCTCGGCAGCGGCCTTCTCGTCCTCGGTGGCAAAGTCGACGTCGCCGGCGGCAACGTTCTTGAGCTCGAGCGAGCGGTCCTCGACCTCGGGCTCGGCGCCATCGGCCACGGCCTTGGCAGCGGCCTCGCGGGCGGCGTCATCCTCGTAGGTCTTGGGCAGGCCCTTGGCCTCGTAGGTGCGCATGGCCTGGAAGGTGAACTCGTCGACGTCGGCCGTGCAGAGCAGCACGTCATAGCCGTGGTCGAGCGCGGCGCGCACAACGGGCATCTTCTCGAGGCGGTCGCGCGAGTCGCCGGCGGCGTAGTAGACGGCCTTCTGGCCCTCGGGCATGGCCTTGGCGTACTCGGCGAGCGTCACCATCTTCTTCTCGCGGGCGCTCCAGAACAGCAGCAGGTCTGCAAGCTCGCCGGCCTTCATGCCGTAGCTCGAGTAGATGCCAAACTTGAGGCCGCGGCCAAAGTTCTTGAAGAACTTCTCGTAGGCCTCGCGGTCCTGGTCGCGCATGGCCTCGAGCTCGCTCGTGACCTTCTTCTCGATGCGGTTGGCGATGGCGCGCAGTTGGCGGTTCTGCTGCAGCGTCTCACGGCTGATGTTGAGCGTGACGTCGGGCGAGTCGACGATGCCGCGCACGAAGTTGTAGTAGTCGGGCACGAGGTCAGCGCACTTCTCCTGGATCAGGACGTTGGAGCTGTAGAGCGCGAGGCCCTTCTCATAGTCCTTGCTGTACAGGTCGAACGGAGCCTTGCCGGGGATGAACAGCAGCGCGTCGTACTCGAGGGCGCCCTCGGCATGGAAGGTGATGGTGCGGGCCGGGTCCTCCCAGTCGTGGAAGGTGGACTTGTAGAACTCGTCGTAGTCCTTCTGCTCGACGTCGCCGCGCTTCTTCCAGATGGGCGTCATCGAGTTGATGGTCTCGAGCTCGGTGTAGTCCTCATACTCGGGCTTGTAGTCGTCGCCGGCGTCCTCGGGCTTGGGCTTCTGGCGGCTCTTGGTCACCATCATCTGGATGGGATGGCGCACGTAGTTGCTGTACTGCTTGATGAGGTCCTTGAGCGTCCACTCCTCGAGGAAGCGGCTGTAGCGCTCGCCCTCGGTGCCATCGGCGGGCTCGACGTCTTCCTTGAGCGTGAGGATGACGTCGGTGCCGCAGTGGTCACGCTCGCCTTCCTCGATGGTGTAGCCCTCGAGGCCATCACTGACCCAGACGTGGGCGGTGTCCTCGCCCAGGGCGCGCGTCACGACGCGAACCTCGGAGGCAACCATGAAGGCGGAGTAGAAGCCCACGCCAAACTGGCCGATGATGTCGACGTCGTCGCCCTGGTGGTCTGCGTTGGCGGCCTTGAACTCCTCGGAGCCGGAGTGGGCGATGGTGCCGAGGTTGCGCTCGAGCTCGTCGGCCGTCATGCCGATGCCGTTGTCCGAGATGGTGAGCGTGCGGGCGTCCTTGTCGGGGGTGATACGAATCGAGAGGCTGTCCTCGTCGAGGTTGACGTCGCTGCTGGTGAGGCTCTTGAGGTAGAGCTTGTCCTCGGCGTCGGACGCGTTGGAGATGAGCTCGCGGAGGAAGATCTCCTTGTTGGTGTAGATCGAGTTGATCATGAGGTCGAGAAGCTTCTTGCTTTCGGTCTTGAACTTGCGCATGCAGTGCCTCCTGATGGTGCGAAGCGGATTTGCGGTGGCGCGCACGAGACGCATGGCGCCCGCGGCGTGCGAAGTCGCAAATCTGCTATTGCTTGACTTAGGTTTTATATCCCAAATGCGCGCATGTATTCAAGATAATCAGCTTGCAAGACAATCGTCAGAAAGGTATTTGCGATTTCTTGAGGCTAAATTGCCGTCCACCGAGTATTGATGCGATTTGGACTATCAAAACACCAGATGAGAATAGTCTGAGACATCAACTACTCCGAGCCTGGAGGTTTAGCCTCAAGAAATCGAAAATACTTTTGGGAGGGTAACGTGGAACGGACACTTTGCGGCCTAACTGCATATCGCTATTACCAGATTCCGCCCCAAATCCTGGTCCTATACCCTCCACTACCCAAGCCGTACCTAGATCCAAAGCATCAAAAGATAGGCAGCAGTCCGCTCGCTGTGGACTTACTTGAGACCCCGCTGCACAGGTTAGTTGATAGCACTAGAAATTGCTCTGCCACCAAGCTCTATGTCTCGCACACGGTTGCCCGCGACCTGCCATTTGGGAGCATCCGCAAGACCGAGCACGGCTTTGACGTGGCGTCTCCCGAGTTTGCGCTGCTGGGAATAGCCGCGACCCTAAACAAGTACAACCTGCTCCTGGCCGCCTACGAGCTTTGCGGCAGCTACAGCACCTTCGAGCCGTGCAAGCGCGCCGAGCAGCTGCTTGCCGAGGCAATACAGCGCGGCGACCTGAGCAAAGACGACGGCTGGAAGCGCACCAAGTCAACGACTGGCGAGGCAACCAGCCTCTGGAAGCGCGACCCGCTCACCACGCCCGAGAAGCTCGAGCGCTTCTCCAAGCAGGCCCAGGGCCTTCGCGGCATCAAGAAGCTGCGCTGGGCAGCAGCCAACGTCACGGGCGTCTGCGCGTCGCCCCTCGAAGCCAAGGCATCGATGCTGCTGGGGCTGTCGCGCGCCAGCGGCGGTCTGGGCATGCGCTTCGCAAACAACCACCGCATCAACCTGTCGGGCACGGCGCAAGCCCTCTACCGACACGGACACTGCTATGCAGACCTCTACCTCGACGCTACCGACGCCCACGGCCCCATCGCAATCGAGTGCCAAGGAGCGTCGGTCCACAGCGGCGAGGCCGCGGGCCTCAATGACGCGCGGCGCACGGCCGCGCTCGCGCTCATGGGTGTGCAGGTGATACCCCTCACCCACGACCAGCTCGCCAAGCCAAACGGATGGGCTGCCGTAAAGCAGCTGCTCGCCAAAGTCGTGGGCGTCGACCTCAGCAAGAGCGCCCTGCAGCGCGGAGCCGAGAACGAGCTACGCCACGCTCTATTCCCCAACGAGGAGGAGGACGAGTAGCCGGCGGCGCACAGCGAGCAACGCGGGCAGAGGCCCAGCTACTTGCTGTGCTTGCGGCGATGCCTGGCCCAGATGTTATGCAGGATTGCAAACGCCAGCGCAAACGCAATCGCGTAGCACACAAACGCAAACGCCGGCACGTCGAGAATCGTGAAGCGCGCGTGCTCGGCCCAGCCGCTCATGACCACGGCGCTCGCCGCAATCAGGAAGCCCACGCTCAGAACGCCCAGCGTCAGGCGGTCGGCGATGTGGCTCAGGTCGTCGATGGGGTCCTCGGAGCCCACGAAGTCCATGTTGAGCTTGAGCTGGCCGCGCGTGAGCATGCTCATCGCGAGCTCGGCCTGCGCGGCCGCGCCCAGTAGACCCTTCGTGGCCGCCTTGCCACGAATCGCGAGCTCCTCGGCATCATGCTTGACCTTGGCCATCGTGTCGGTGTGCGAACGGATGTGCTGCGAGATGATGTCGATCATGTTCACGCCGGGCAGAAACTCATCGAGCACGCCCTCGAGCGTCACGAGGCCGCGGGCCATGCTCGTGATCTGCCCCGGCAGCTCGATGCCGTTGCGCCGCGCGAGCGAGATGATGTTGCCCAGGAAGCTGCCCAGGTCGAGCTCGGAGAGGCTCACGGTGCCAAACTCGTCGACCACCTCGTCGAGGTCCGCGAGCAGCGCCGCGTGGTCGACCTCGTCGGGCGAGCCCAGCGACAGGCGCAGCAGGGCGCTCTTGAGCTTGGGCGTGTCGCGCTCGGCCACCGAGAAGATCATGTCGCGCATGATGCGACGCAGCGACGGGCTCAGCCTGCCCGTGATGCCCAGGTCGAGAAACACGATCTGGCCGCCGTACACCTCGATGTTTCCGGGGTGCGGGTCGGCATGGAAGAAGCCGTCGTCAAGCAGCTGCGTGGCGTAGTTGTCGACCAGCTTGGTGCCGATCTCGGTGAGGTCGTAGCCCGCGTCGACGAGCTTGGCCGGGCTTGAGATCGTGATGCCCTCGACGTATTCCATCACCACGACGTGTTTGGTGCACAGGCTCATGTACGGCTTGGGGCAGGTCACGAACTTGCAGCCCTCGCTGTTGCGGCGGAACTCCTCGAGGTTGCGCGCCTCGACGAGGAAGTCGGTCTCCTCGCGGAAGGTGTCCCACAGCTCCTCCACCACGCTCGTGAGGTCGAGGAACTGGTCGCCCTTGAAGAAGGGGGTGAGGTGGCGCACGAGCGAGCGCATGATGTCGATGTCTTGCGCCATGACCTCCTGCACGTGCGGGCGCTGCACCTTCACGGCGACGTCCTCGCCACTCGCGAGGCGCGCGCGATGCACCTGCGCCACCGAAGCCGAGCCGAGCGGGTGCTCGCCAATGGCGTCGAAGACGTCGCCGAGCGAGCCGCCATACTCCTGCTCGAGCACGGCGACGACCGTCTCGTAGGGCATGGGGTCGACGTCGCTGCGCAGCTTGGTGAGCTCGCGACAGAAGCGCTCGGGCAGAATCTCCGAGCGCATCGACAGGATCTGGCCGGCCTTCACGAAGGTGGGGCCCAGCTCCTCGAGCATGCGGCGGAACTTGACGGGCGTGATGCCGCCAAAGATGTCGTACTTGCGCACGATGCCAAAGATCTGCAGGATGCGGGCGTGGCGGCGCTTGCTCGAGATGCCGTAGCGGCTCGCGTCGTTGCGGCGGGCGCCTCGCAGCAGGCCAATCGTCATCGAGTCGTCCTCGTCGAGCTCGCCCTCCACGCCGGCGAGCGCGGCCTCCCACATAGCGTCCTGCGCCTCGGGGGTCGACGGGTCTGCATGCGGCACCGTGCCCGAGGACCCCTCGGGCACGGCCACATTCACCTTGTCCTTTGGCTCACCAGTCAAGCGCGGCTACTCCTCGGCCTCGTCGTCCTCGACCACGTCGGCCTCGACGTCAACGGTGACGCAGGCGGCATCGAGGTCGTCGGCGATCTCGCGGGCACGGTCGACGTAGTCGGCGCGCTCGGCGGGCGTCATCGTGGCGAGGTGGGCGCGCAGCACCTGGTCCTGCGCGTCGGAGACGGTCTGCTTGGCCTTCTGGGTGAGCTCGCGGTTGAGGTCCTTGCCCTGGTCAACCGTGATCTCGCCCTTCTTGACGAGGTCGTCGATGATCTCGCCGGTCTTCTCGGCACCATAGGCAACGGCGCCCACGCCGGCGAGAAACGTCTTGCGCATGAGGTCAACGGGATCGAGCATGGTGGCTCCTTCCAATCTGTGCGTCACCGCCCGCGCGGGCATGCAACGCCTCCTGACGTTGTTGCTTGTACCCGAAATCAGCCCACGAGAATCGCGCGCATCTCGGCGACCGAGCGGGCCACGGCCGTGGCACCGGCGCGCTCGAGCTCGCCGTCCTCGGCGGTGTTGCCCAGGTAGACGCCCAGGCTCGCGACGCCGCAGGCGCAGGCGCCCTCGATGTCGTAGAAGCGGTCGCCCACCATCACGGCGTCGTGCGGGGCGCACCCCAGCTCCTCGAGCGCACGCGTCACGAGGGCCTGCTTGCCCACGTCCTTGGGGTCGCGCGAGGAGACCACGGCATCGAACAGCCCCTCGATGCCGGTGTCTGCCAGCGCGGCGTCGATGAGCTTGTAGTTCTTGGACGAGACGATCGCAAGGCGGCGGCCCTGCGCGCGCAGCTCGTCGAGTAGCTCGCGGATGCCCGCGAACAGCGGGTGGCTCTCGGGCCCAAGCTTGGAGTAGATGGCGCGGTAGCGGTGCGTGACCTCAGCCGCGTCTTCCTCCGACAGGCCATATACCAGCGTAAACGCGGCCGGGAAGGGCGGACCCACCAGGCGCCCCGCGTCACCTATCTGCTCGCGGGTAAGGCCAAAGCCGAGAAGGACCTCGGTAGCCGTCTCGACGATGCAGCGCTTGGTGTCCGCGAGCGTGCCGTCGAAGTCGAACAGCACGCAGGGACGGCTCGCGAGAGACGCTGCCTCGCTGGCGGCACGCTCGGCGGCGCAGTCTGCGGGGCCTTCCGCACGCAGCATCTTGAGGCCATGGCGGATGGGATCCAGGACAAACCCCAGGTTCTCGGTGGCGCCCTTGGGAGACCCCGGCACGTTCACCACAAGGGTGCGCGCGAGCGTGCCGGCCGTGCCGCGCGAGACCCACGCGTGGTCGGTGATGCCGGCGGAGCGGGCGCGCATGAGCTCGCCCAGGCCCGGGACCATGCGGTCGCAGACGGTGAGGGTGGCCTCGGGCGTCACGTCGCGCGGGGAGAGCCCCGTGCCGCCCGTTGTCACGA
>OOBJ01001486.1_pt1 | contig 14357 bp, 10 predicted proteins | sample 1671331 | NCBI WGS metagenome assembly OOBJ01 (sample SAMN06348145, study PRJEB24527) | human gut metagenome | biome: human gut; feature: ankylosing spondylitis patient; material: feces | host: Homo sapiens | place: China | collected 2015-10 | reverse complement strand
GTGCTTATACAGATACAGAACAGTATATTTTATTTTGTGCTGTCAATAAATATGAGATTCGTAACTTCAAAAAAATTGTCAATGAAATTGATCCAAAGGCCTTTGTGACAATTAGCGAGGATCAAGAAATTGATGGTGGATTTGAAAAGAGATTATGATGTAGTAAAAACTACCTACAAACTTGGCAAGAGTTGGTGTAGGTAGTTTTTTTGTTTTCCAAAGAAAAAGGAACGATTAGTTCGCTCCTTCATTGTATTTAGCTTCGATTTCTTTGGCAATCTTTTTACCTTCCATTACAGCACTACCAATTGTTTTTGGCCCTGTAAAGGCATCTCCAATAATGAATACATTATCTAATGTAGAGGCGTGTGTATCCGTTGTTTTTAAATTGTCATTTAATGGAGTGAAGTCTACTTTTTGACCAATAGCCATCGCAACTAGATCACAATCTATTGTGAATAATGAATCTTTTACTTCGTGGCAGCTTGCTCTTCCAGATTCATCCATTTCTCCAAGTTCCATTTTCGCAACTTGAACACCACAAACATTTCCGTTTTCATCCTTTAAAATGTCTTTGATGTTGTTTAAGAAGGCAATCTTAACACCTTCTTTTTCACAGGCTTTGATTTCTGCAGGACTTGCAGGCATTTCCTGTAAAGATCTACGATATACGATTGTGACATCGTCAATGATACGAACTAATGATCTTGCACAATCCATCGCAACATTTCCACCACCCCAAACAATGGCCTTTTTATATTTTTTGAAGTCTTCTTGTTTGTGATTGATATTTAAATCGTAAAGTAATGTTAAGCCGGCAACGACGCCATTACCTGTTTCAAAACCAAAAGTATTTTCAATTTGGGCACCAATCGCTACAACCACATAATCATAGTTTGTTTGTAATTCTTTAAACATAGTTTGATCCACAAAAGTATTAAAATGGAATTTAACACCGGCTTCAATCAATCCGTTATAGGCTTTTTCTAAGAAAATTTTCGGCATACGATATTCAGGAATACCTGTATAAATGGCTCCACCAATTTCAGCTTCCTTATCAAAAATATCAATCTGGTACTCATTTTCTGTTTTAACTAATTCTTGAGCCAATGTATAGCCAGCAGGACCGGCTCCAATAATGGCAATCTTTCTTGTCATAAATTAAATTCCTCCATCTTTTTCGCTATTATATCATAAACTATTTCTTTAAGTACGAAAGAGCTCGTTTGTTTACGTTTTTTACGACAATCTCAAGTTCACGAGCTGAGATTCTTTTTGCGCCATTGGCTAAGATCGCATTTTGAATCAAGCCATCACTTGTCGCAACTGATAATTCATATTTCTTTTTTAAGTCGTGTACAGCCTTTTCAATATAGCTGTCTGCTGTTTGATTATATCTCGTATAAATAATGTCTAGATTTCCTTGATTAAAATGTGAACCTGTATTGTTTTTTACGCGATATCCATCAAATACTAAGATGACTTTGATACGCTTATATCCTTGATAATTCGAGATTCGATTGATCAATTCATCACGTGCAGATTCAATGTTTACTTTGGCAATATCTTTTAAATCTTGCCAGTCATAAATCATATTGTAGCCGTCAATCATTAAACATTCTGGCTTTTTATTTTCGACATGAATCTGATTTAAATTCATATCAACCTTCGCTTTTTTCTTGATTGGCTTTTCAGCTTTCTTGTTGTTTCCACCAAGTGAATTAAATACTTTCTTTAATTCTTCTTCACGAACTGTATGTTTTACATAAGAAGTATAGGAAGTTGCGTTGGCTTCTTTAATTTGGATGTGCATATGCTCCTTGACTTCATCCCAAGGCACAAAATAACCTGCTCCATGTTCGCAGAATACAGATCCGGTTGGATTGTTTAAATCGGCTTCACTATCATAATTTGTTTCTTCAATGATCTTTTCTTGATCAAAACACTCATGATAGTCTTCTAATTCACAGATAAATTGGCCTTTTCCTTTTGTGTATGCGATGACATCTTTTTGATAGTCCATCAACTCACGAACGGGTCCCGTTCCTTTTATGTGGACAAGATTGTTCATGTCTTCTTCAATTTTAAATGAGCAATGCTTGTTTTCTAAATCAAACAAGGCTTTTGAAACATGTTGATTTTCAACGACTAATTCAAAACTATAATAAGGTTCTAATAATACAGATTCTGCTTCTTTTAGACCTTGTCTTATAGCACGATAGGTTGCTTGTCGAAAATCCCCACCTTCTGTATGTTTTAAATGGGCTTTACCGGCCACTAAAGTGATTTTTATATCGGTAATTGGCGATCCAGTTAATACACCTTTGTGTTGTTTCTCTTTTAAATGCGTTAAAATCAGATTTTGCCAATTTAAAGCTAAATCGTCATTGGAACAGTTTGATTCAAACACAAGTCCTTTACCTCTAGGTAATGGTTCAAGTTTTAAGTGTACTTCGGCATAGTGCCTTAAAGGCTCAAAGTGACCGACTCCAATGACTGTATTTTGAATGGTTTCTTTAAATAAGACTTTACCTGTTGTAAAACCAACTTTAACTTTAGATCTTTTCTCAATTTCTTTTTGAAGAATTTCCATTTGAATGGATCCCATTAGCCTTAAAAAGATTTGTTTCGTCTGCTCATCATATTCAATTTGTAGCTGCGGATCTTCTTGAGCAAGTACACTGCAGTAGCGCATCATAGTAAGTGCATCTACACCTTCGGGAAGTAGGAGTTGGTAATTCATATAGGCATTTAAGAGTGGTTTTGTCGTGTCAGATTCAAAGCCTAGCCCTTGACCTACTTCATACTTGTTCAATCCTTTTAGTGCACAAATCATTCCTGGATAAGCGGTTTGTACCATTTCAAATTGTTTTCCGTTATACAAACGAATTTGATCTACCTTTTCATCTGTACCAACTTTATCTTTGGCATTTAAAACACCACCCGTAATCTTTACGTGGGTTAAACGATTGCCTTGGTCATCACTTGAAATCTTGTATACACGAGCCCCAAAATCTTCAGGGTACTCTTGGATAAAAGATAAATCGATAATCGCATCCATTAAATCTTCAATGCCTTGGATTTTTAAGGCAGAACCAAAGAATACGGGGAAGCATTCTCTTTTAAAAATGGCTTGTTGAAGAAGTGATGAATCGACTTCTTCGGTTTCTAGATAGTGATTCATGATATCTTCATTCAACATGGACAGTTCATCTTCAGCATCTTTTGATTTAAAATTGATACAGTTGGATGAGAAATGCACTTTAAGATCATTCATAAGCTCTTCTTGTGTCTTATAGCTGATATCCATTTTATTAATAAAGATCAACGTAGGAATCTTATAGTGTTTTAAGCATTTCCAAATGGTAGAAGTGTGAGATTGAATACTGTCTTGTCCGTTGATTAAAAGAATGGCTAAATCTAATACTTGAAGACTTCTTTCCATTTCGCTTGAAAAATCGACATGGCCTGGTGTGTCAATCAAATAGATTTCACTATCTTTCCAATGAAAGTGAGCTTCTTTTGAATAAATTGTAATGCCTCTTTCTCTTTCTTGATTATCATAATCCAAATAGGCATCTTGATGGTCGACACGTCCTAATTTTCGGATTGTTTTTGATGTATAAAGCATACTTTCGATACAAGTAGTTTTTCCTGCATCGACATGTGCTAATATTCCAGTTACTATTCGTTTCATAAATATCATTTTATCATGTTGACGCAAATGATAAAATAGAGATAGATTTTTTCGGAGGAAAAATATGAAAGTCTTAATGTTGAATGGTAGTCCACATGACAGTGGAGTGAATGATTTGGCTTTGCGTGAAATGGAAGCTGTATTTAAAGAAAGTGGGGTTGAAACCGAAACTGTACAAGTTGGAAACTTAGCTGTTCGTGGTTGCTCAGCTTGTGGTGCTTGTACGAAACTTGGCAAGTGTGTATATGATGATATTGTCAATGAATTGTTACCCAAATTTGAAGAAGCGGATGGATTGGTTGTTTCAAGTCCTGTATATTATGCCAGCGCGAATGCGACATTGATTGCAGTATTGGATCGTTTGTTCTATATTTCTCGTTTTGATAAGACAATGAAGGTGGGGGCTAGTGTTGTTTCTTGTCGTCGTGGCGGAGCGAGTGCTACTTTTGATGAATTAAATAAGTATTTTACAATCAGTGGTATGCCTGTTGTATCGAGTCAATATTGGAATTCAATTCATGGAAATAATGCACAAGAAGCCAATCAGGATGAAGAGGGTAAACAAACAATGCGTGCTTTAGCTCGTAATATGACGTTCTTGATGAAAAGTATTGCCTTAGGTAAAGAGGCGTATGGTTTGCCTGAAAAAGAAATTAGAAAGGGTACGAATTTTATTCGTTAAAAGGTGATCGCATGGTGAATTTAAGACATCCAGATAATATATTTTATGATCGCGAAGGCGATTTATTCATAATCACAACGGATTTAGATGGTCGTCAGGAAGTGGTTTGTAAGACCAATCTTGAATGTGTGAGTGATGTTTTGGCAAGATTACTAGATATCAATTTTAAAAAGGTTCTAGACAGTGATGATCGTTTACGTATGTTAGGTGATTTAGAACAATTTGCGTGTGTATATGCACTGAAACTAATGACATATAAGACGGTAAAGGGACTTTATTTAGAGTTTCCTACTTTAGCTAAATATCAAGGTACAGCTCTAATTAGTCCACACACAGTCATTGACAATCGTAATGATGGCTACAACAATAAGTATCACTTAATGTTGGTGAATGTTATCTATACATCTATGATTCATGCGACTGTTAAGTATGCAGGTTCAAATCAGGAGGCTGCACACATGAAAGAAGTGTTTGAAACGGTTTTACCAGATGATAAGGGTCTGATTGAAACGTTGAATGATTTCTATGATGGTGCTATCAATGAAGCGGATTTAACGGATATTATTAAGAATATTCAAAACGAAAACACGACAAAAGCTTAAAAAATCGTTTTCATCGACCGATTTTCGATTTTCGGTCGAGTACAAACACATAAAACATCTCTATGTTTAACGTGGAGGTGTTTTTTTTTATGAAACAAATTGTGCAATTCATTGAAGATAATAATATTTCAGAGGAAGAAGTTGCCAAAGCAGCCCATATGTCTTTGCGTAATTTTAGAAGGCAAATTCATTCCGAGGATCGTACGCAAACGCGTATTGTGCTTATTCTTGCAGATTATAATCATCAGTCCATTGATTCGATTTTCTTTGATCAAATGTATAATCAGCCCGTTAATTTAGAAGGCTTAACATGGACTCAGGTTCAAGATATTATGAAATTGATTCATCCCGAATTGTTTACAGATATTAAAAGAAGTTCGAAATTTAAGAATTTTGAATACAATTTAAAAAATGACATGGGTGATCGTATGCGTTTTATACGGGAAGTTGTTTTTTCACTTTCACAAACTCAATTTGGCAAATATATGGAAGTAACGAGAAATACTGCTAAGTATTGGGATGAGGGACAGATCAATGTGGATAAGATTTTAAAAATATCGCAAAGAACAAACATCAGTATGGACTTTATGATTCGTGATAATTATCCGTTGACTTTACAGACACAAGGTATGAGTGAGGCTTTATATTTGGCGGTTATGACAAATTGTGTATTGTATCGTTTGAGAAATATGAAACAGTAAAATTAATTTAACTTTAGAGCATGAAAAAAATGCTCTTTTTTTTCTTGCATAATTGAGGGTTTCCTATATAATAGATTTGTTCTTTTAATGAAACAAAAAGTTTAGTATAAAAAACAAATTAGGGGTGATTGAATGAAAATAGGCAAAAAACTAAAAGAGCTTCGAACCCAGAATGGGTTGACTTTGGAAGAACTTGCGAATCGTAGTGAATTAACGAAAGGCTTTTTATCGCAGTTAGAGCGCGACTTAACAAGTCCAAATATTTCTGCATTGGAGAATATATTGGAAGCTTTAGGTACCAATTTGGCAGATTTTTTTCAATCAAGCAAGGAAGAGCAGATTGTTTTCCACACGCAGGATTTTTTTGTGAATGAGCAAGATGATTTGGTTACGGAATATATTATTCCTAATGCCCAGAAGAATCAGATGGAACCTCTTTTATTGACTTTAAAACCGGGCGCAAAGTCACAGGAAGTCAAGGCTCATGAGGGAGAGGAATTTGGCTATATTTTAAAGGGCAGTGTTGTTTTAGTTGTTGGTAATAAAAGGTTAAAAGTTAAATCAAAAGAAACCTTCTATATTACAGGTAAGGAAGGGCATTATTTAGAAAACGTATCGAGTGTGGATGCCAAAGTATTATGGGTATCTACACCGCCTGTATTTTAATTGACAAGGAGAGAACATACATGGAACAGGAAAAGAATAAATTAATTCAATTTCGCCACATCGTAAAAGAATTTGATGGTCAAGTTGTGTTAAAGGGTATTGATTTAGATATATATGAAAATGAGTTTGTCACACTATTAGGGCCTAGTGGTTGTGGAAAAACAACTTTATTACGTATTTTAGGTGGTTTTTTAGAACCTAGCGAAGGACAAGTCATCTTAAATGGAGAAGATATTTGTGAAGTGCCAGCCTATAAGCGTGAGTTGAATACGGTTTTCCAAAAATATGCACTATTCCCTCATATGAATGTGTATGACAATATTGCGTTTGGATTGAAAATTAAAAAGATGAGTAAGGACGTTATTGATCAAAAGGTCATGAAAATGTTGAAGTTGATTGGTCTTGAAGGATTTGAAAATAAAGATGTTACTTTACTATCTGGTGGTCAGCAGCAGCGTGTTGCGATTGCGCGTGCCTTAGTTAATGAGCCAAGCGTATTATTGTTGGATGAACCTTTGAGTGCGTTGGATTTAAAGCTTCGTAAAGAAATGCAGTATGAATTAAAGAAGATTCAACAAGAAGTAGGAATCACATTTATCTTCGTTACGCATGATCAGGAAGAAGCACTAACAATGTCAGATAAGATTGTTATCATGAAGGATGGCGAGATTCAGCAGGTTGGTAGTCCAGAAGACATTTATAATGAACCAGTCAATCAATATGTTGCGAAGTTCATTGGGGAAAGTAATATTATTCCAGCACGTATGGTTTGCGATAAGAAAGTACGTTTTGATGATATTACATTTGACTGTGTCGATGTTGGATATAAAGAAAATGAACCAGTGGATGTCGTAATTCGCCCAGAAGATATTGATATTGTGGATGTGAAGGATGGCAAGATGACTGGTGAAGTTGAGAGCGTATTATTTAAGGGTGTTCACTATGAAATCATGGTGGAAACTGTTCCTGGTACACATGTCACGGTAAATATGCACGTAAACAAGAACTATGCGATCACAAGCGAAGATGGAAAAGAAAAGATTTCTGCCAACGACTTCTATCTAGACTTAGAAGATATGAAGGATATTGATGATAAAGAAATCATTGCGCGTGCCGATGCACAGGCTTGGAATCCTGAAACAGATGAGTTTATTTCAATTCATGATATTGATACAGATTTAAAACAGGAAGTAGGAGAATATACTGTTACTTTCTCAACAAATAATAAAACTTCAATTACCCGTAAGATTTGGGTCGTAGATCAAAGAGTTGTTGAAAATAAGAAGGCCAATGAAGCCGTTTCTGCGTTTAACTTCTTTAAAACAGTGGATGAAATCAAGGAATCCATGGCTATTGATACAGACTTGAAGACTTGGGCAAATGCACAGGGCTGGAAGTTGGATGACGAAAATGAAACAGTAGATCTAGATGTAGATTATGATTTTGATCCTGAAACAATTAAGGAAGGTGTCTATAAGGTAACTTTCTGGACGACGGGTCGTGAATTCAAGATTCATACAACGGATTATGTAGAGGAAGGAAAAGAGGTCGGACTTACTTTCTTTGCGGAAGATATCCATGTTATGGAGAAAATGGGATTCTAGAAAATGAAAAAATTTCAACAATTAGCAATCCCTTATATTGTGTGGGCTTGCATCATGTTGTTGCTTCCGATGTTGCTGATTGCGTTTTATTCAATCATTCAGCAAGGCAACAGTATTGTGCACTTTAAGCTTACATTAGATAACTATGTTCGTTTCTTTACAGACAAAGATTTCTTGTTGATTTTATGGCGTTCTTTATGGATTGCCATTAAGACAACCATTATTTGTTTGTTGATCGGATATCCAATCGCATACTTTATTTCTAAGAATAGTCCTAAAGTTCAACAAATCTTAGTTCTTGCGATTACTCTTCCTACATGGATCAATATGCTTGTAAGAACATATGCATGGATTGGTATTTTATCAAGTGATGGAATTATTAGTAGCTTTTTAGGCTTGTTTGGAATTCATACAGAACTTTTATATACAGAAGCTGCTGTATTGATTGGTATGGTGTATAACTTCTTGCCATTTATGATTCTACAGATCAATACAGCTTTGACGAAGATGGATAAATCTTTATTAGAAGCTGCACAGGATTTGGGGGCCAATAAATTTCAAACTTTCTGGAAAGTTATTTTCCCACTTTCTTTACCTGGTGTTGTTTCAGGTATTACACTTGTATTCTTACCTGCCGTAAGCTCATTCTTCATTCCTAAATTATTGGGTGGAGGACAATTCTTCTTGATTGGTAACGTCATTGAAAATCAGTTCATTACTGTAGGAGAATGGAACTTTGGTTCAGCTATCTCAATGATCATGGCTATGATCATGATGCTTCTAATGATGCTTGTAAGGAAATTGGAAGAGCGTAATAAGGAGGAAAAATAGACATGTCGAAAGATAAAAGAGTATTAGGTAAAGTAGGCATGGTTTTATTATTGGTGTTCTTTTATGCACCAATATTATTCATGATTATTTTTTCCTTCAATAGTTCAAAATCGTTAACACACTTTACAGGGTTCTCATTATGTTGGTATGAGGCTATGCTTAAAAACCACGGTATGATGGAATCTTTGTATGTCACAATTATTATTGCCTTATTGGCGACAATTATTTCTACGATCATTGGTACGATTACGGCGATTGGTTTATCAAAGTCAAAGAAAGTATTGCGTGCTTTTGTCAGTCAGGTCAATGATTTTCCAATTATGAACCCTGAAATTGTTACAGCCATTGGATTGATGCTTTTATTTATCACTTTCCAAATTGAAAAGGGATTTGTGACATTATTACTTGCACACATCGCTTTCTGTATTCCATATGTGATTTTGAGTATTATGCCAAAAATCAAATCTTTAGATCCAAACCTGGCAGATGCCGCAATGGATCTTGGAGCTACACCTTGGCAGGCTTTAGTAAAAGTTATTGTGCCACAAATTATGCCGGGTATTGTTTCAGGTGCTTTAATTGCGTTTACAATGTCTTTTGATGATTTCGTTATTTCATATTTTGTAACGGGTCAAGGTGTAAAGAACTTGAGTATTATGGTGTATACAATGTCTAAGCGTATTAATCCAAGTGTAAATGCGATTAGTACATTGGTTGTATTGCTGATCACAATCACTCTAATAATCGTAAATGTCTTGCCAATGATTCGTAAAAAGACAAGTCCTTCAAAACAAAATAAACCTTGGAAATGGGCTGTTGTGGGTGTTGTGGTAGTTGGTTTAGTGGCCTCTTTATTTGGCTTGAATAAATCAGCTGGTAGTCAGCCTTATGCAGGACAAACTTTACATGTATATAACTGGGGTGAATATACAGGTGAAAATATCATTTCAGGTTTTGAAGAGTTAACGGGAGCTAAGGTTATCATGGATAACTTTGATTCAAACGAACAGATGTATATTAAGGTTGCCAATGGGGATGCATATGATGTATTGGTTCCTAGTGATTATATGATTCAAAGAATGATGCAGGAAAAAATGCTTCAAAAATTAGAGCCAGAAACTCGCAAAGAATGTTTAGGTGAATTGGTGGATGCGATCAAAGGTCTTCCGTATGATCCAAAGAATGAATATTCAATTCCTTATTTCTGGGGTACTGTTGGTATCGTATACGATAAGACAAAAGTATCTGAAGAAGATTTGGAAAAAGATGGATGGGATATTTTCTTAGATCAGAAATTTAAGGGAGATATCTATCTATATGATTCAGAAAGAGATTCATACGACAAGTGCGGATGAATTGAATGCTGCGTTTAACTGGTTAGTACAATGCGTTCAGACAATGGATCCAGAAATTGTAACAGATGAAATTATTGATAATATGGCACAAGCTAGAAAGGCTTTAGGACTTATTTATTCTGGAGATGCGGCTTATGTCATGTCAGAAAATGAAAATATGGGATTCTATATGCCAAAGAGTGGAACAAACTTATGGTCAGATGCGATGGTTATTCCTAAGAATGCGAAGAATCCTAAGCTTGCGAATGAGTTTATTCGTTATATTACAAGCTATGATGCAGCTATGGATAATTCGAGTTATGTTGGATATACTTCACCAAATAAAGAAGTTACGGAAGAACTTGGTGGTAAAGGCGGAGATTATGATGGTATCAACGCATATACACCTCGTGCTGGTTACGATAAAGATGAAGTATTCCAATATGATGAAACTACACGTAAGATCATTGCGGATTTGTGGTCTAGAGTAAAAGTTGCGGCAAGTAACGCACATTAGTCGAAGAAAATTTCTTCGACTTTTTTTGGCGCAATAAATTTGGATGGGGTTAGGTGAATTTGCCCTCCAAGAATTTAAGGGGCGGCATATACCCCAAAACGGTTTGTAGCTGATATTGGGCTCGGACAACATTTAGTTGTCCGGGTCCATTTTTTCAACCATTTTAACGCTTCCGTCATCCTTGTCGATTTCAAAATCAATGCCTTTTTCTAAGACCAACATACATCTGTTTCTGAATCGTTCCCAGTTACGATATCCATTGGCTGCTTTCGTAACTAATTTGATGATTGCATTACGATTCTCCATCAGTGCATTGTTGATTCTTTTTTGTTCTACAGTAATTTCTCCTGTGTCTTTCGATACATTATATTCAGCTTTTGATATACAGAATGAGTTGATTATTTCAACTTTCCAATTACTTAATGTTTTACTGAATGCCACCAGTTCTTCAATATCGCTTTCTCTAAGATGCTTGATGACTTTTTCAATGGCTTCAGGGGCTGTTTTGATTGTATTCGAAACATAAAAATCCGTGACTTCATCCTTTAACTCCCAGGCTTTGTTGATATCCGGATGAATAGATACCAACTTTTGTGCTATATCATATGGATTCAGATAGGCTCTGAAATGTGCATTATAATATCTTTTTCGCGTTATATCGAACAGTCTCTTTTTATCTTTGCACATCGCATTGTTGAAATGTTTGAAGAGGAATCTGTTCTGATGTTTAAGCAGGTAATAGGCATCTTTTTGTTCCTGTGTCCTATCTTTATAATTGATACATCCATATGGTTTCATGATTCTAAGTCGTATTGAATCTACTTTTCGGTTCAGTTCCTGTGCTACGTGATAACGGTCCACTACATGAAGTGAATGTTTAAAATGTTTGTGTATGATCCTTCGGTAGGGGTCGTACATATCCGTAGCTATAAATTCAACTTGATCTTTTTCGTATTTTGGAATCTTTGAATAATATTCATCCAAGTAATCGTAACGTCTACTAGGAAGGATATCGATAGGGCGTCCAGTCTGTTGATCAATTAATACACAAACATATTTACTGTGTGTATCTTTTGAATAGAATGCGTAGTTTTCATCTGTAGACATGATCCTTGGCAGCTTGGCTCTTGGAATATTTACTGTCGCATCAAATATAGAAGCTACAGTTGTAGGCGATATATGATATCTTTCTGCAATAGAAACGAATGTTTCACTAGGTTTTGTGAGATCCCTCATTACACATTGAATGACATTTGAGGTTATCTTCATTCTTTTAAATACAAATGGATTGAATTCATAATAAGTTGTGTGACAGATTGGACAAACAAATCGTCTGGCATGATATACAAGAATACATCCTTTATCGTTTAAGATGGAATGATTAATTTTTTTGGCTACATAGCCCTTAATTTTGACAGACTCGTTGCCACATTCAGGACATGGTGGCCTTTTATCCGTCAGTTTAAGGTCAATAACCACCTGTTTGTTTCTAACGATACTTGTACATGACTCAATACAGTCCATTTCAAGGCCGAAAGTGTTACAAATGGTAATGATATTATCGTAAGAATCGTTCATAGTTCGTTTCACCTCCAACATATTCTTATCTGATTTCAGTATAGGAATATATGAAACGAAACTCTAACGAAGGTGTGTTGATGACATGAAAAAACCAAAATATATACGTTTTTTATTGCGATTCTTAATGATTGAATGAATGGTTGAGTAAAAACGAGTGAAAACAGGGAATGGTTCCAATGCAGAAAATTTAAAACGACGTTTCAAATAATCTTTATAAGTAATATTCATTTCAGTATCGGATTTTAAAGCATTCTGGATATTAAGGATGATATGCAGAAAATAAGGAAGTACAGTGGTTGGCAAAACCACGTGAGTAGAACCGCAGTTGTTGCATCGGACACGCTGGATCATGATCTTGATGCGTGTCATATCTTCATTTATGAAACATCTAGGGTGAGTTCCATAAAGAATAAGAAGACCAATCATACCACATTTAGGGCAAGGAACTGAAGCAAGCAATGGTATGAAAGATTCAATAAAAGTATTATAAGCCTCTTGATTTTGTGTAACGTTGTCAGTAGTATAAAAGTGTAACATAAGCATACCTTTCAGGTGGCTTGGTGGGGAAAAAGCGAGGGAAACAAATCTTGGCGGAAATGTATTTCGCTTTTTCTTTTTGTCAGCTGAATTATCCTTCAATTCAAGTATAACAAAAAACGCCCCAAAATACTTTGGAGCGAATCTTGAGCTGCCTAGCACACTGCCCTATATAATCTTATAGCGTATCTAGACCCCAACTATTTTTATATAGTCCTTTTTTTCATTCTTATAATAGAATGAATGCATGAATCCGATTATTATTATTTTATTATGCTTTGCTGCTTTAGGCTTATTTGACAAGATGTTTAAGAATCGACTTGGACTAGCCACTTCTTTTGATCGAGGCATTATTACAATGGGCGATTTTATGATGAGCGTAGGAGGCTTTTATTGTATTGCGATTGCGTTTTTAAATGGTCATGCCACTCTTTTCAAAAATAAAGAAATGATTATTTCGAGTTTGTTGGCGCCAGATCTTGGAGGTTATTCCATTATAGAGTCTATGACACATTCTGAAAGTGTGCTTATCTTTTGTGGTGTATTATTAACATCCACTTTAGGATGCTTAATTAGTTTTCAATTGCCACTCTTTTTAAATGAGCTGGATACAGATGATTTGAGTCACTATTTAAAAGGCGTTGTGTATGGTATTTTAGGATTATTACCCATTTTTATTGGTTGTGGCTTTTTATTGCATATTGATCATTTTTTGATTGTGTTTTTACCCGTAATTCTTATTTGTGCTATTTTGATAGGATTATTCTTTATTTCTTTTCAAACGTTGATTGTCGTATTGACATTATTTTCTAAGCTTGTACAATTCGTAGGATATATCTTCTTTTTCCTGGTTTGTTTGACATTCTTTTTCAATATGAACTTCACAAACGCAATATTGATCAATGAAGCTTTGCGCATTGTATTTCAAATGAGTATTATTGTTTGTGGTTCTTTGGTGTTTTGTGAAATTATATTAAGAAAGTTTTCGAATCAGATTGAAAGAGTAGGTCAAATACTAAATATTGATAAATATTCAGTGATGGGAATTATCTTATCTTTTGGAACAAGTATTGCGATGTTACCATTATTTAGTAAAATGAACAGGAAGGGTAAGATTTTAAATGCTGCCTTTTCTTTGAGTGGGGCATTTGTGTTTGGTGGACAACTCGGTTTTATTGCCTCAGTCAATCCTGCAAGTGTGACTTGGTTTGTGGTTGTGAAACTGGTAGCTGGAATATTAGGTTTAGTTATAGCGAATGTAATGGAGGAATGATTATGAATTATATGGAATTGATGGAAAAAAGTCGTGAAGTGATGGGGACAAAATTATGTAAGTCTTGTCCTGTATGTGATGGAAGGGCATGTCGAAATACGATTCCGGGTCCTGGTGCTAAAGGAATTGGGGATGTTGCGATGCGTAACTATGATGCTTGGAAAAACATTCGTGTGAATATGGATACAATTACAGATAATGAGCCAGTAAGTACAGAATTAGAACTATTTGGTCATACATTTAAGTATCCAATTTTTGCAGGGCCTGTTGGAGCTGTAGGAATGCACTATTCGGATGTATACGATGATAATGGATATAATGATATTTTAGTT
>OOBJ01001484.1_pt1 | contig 14381 bp, 25 predicted proteins | sample 1671331 | NCBI WGS metagenome assembly OOBJ01 (sample SAMN06348145, study PRJEB24527) | human gut metagenome | biome: human gut; feature: ankylosing spondylitis patient; material: feces | host: Homo sapiens | place: China | collected 2015-10 | reverse complement strand
TATAGCACTCCCTGTAACAAATTGCTACTTACCACCCATTTGCAAAAGAGGAGCTTTTTTATATAAGTAGAATAATCATCATCTCTACTGATATATTTGTGCATTACTGCATACTCGAAGACTTTGACACAGATAAGCTTCATATCTCTCTGTACACTTACACCAGTATCCATTTCATCAAATATGTTCTGCATATCTCTTAATGTGATTATATTGACAGGCATATTTGAAAGCCTATCAAGATGACTGAATGCGTTCAGAATGTTTTTGTGTCCTTTTACGGTTCTCTTAATAAAGGTTTCATTATCAATGATATTAAATATTTCCTTAAACGTTGGCACTCTCTTCTGTGTCTTTTCCTGTATTCTATCGAACAGATCAGGAGCGAGGTTTCTAGCTTCCTCGTTTGTTATGCTGCTTGATTTCTTTAATGAGTAGAGGGATAAGGCATTCAATGCCTCTTCACGAGTTGCGAACGTTCCAATGCATATCTGCTTCTTCTTGCCTGTTATTATATCTCTTTCATCACTCATTACACGAGCACAGAAGGGGTTTCTTCTCTTGCCCGATAATTTGACCACGGTACCGCTGTTATTCGGTCTGCGTCTAAATCTAGCGTTTCTAGGCATAATATGACACGTCCTTTCAGTTGTAATTTGCCTTAAACGTGCCAATCGTGATATAATTGAGTACGTAAAAGGACTTTATGTGATAGTTTCTTTTATAGTGATGTTGGCGCATCACATTATTCGCATCCTAGTTGGCGCTAGGGTGCTTTTTTATAAAAAGAAAAGGAACCTCTAACGAGATTCCTTCAATGGCGCTAGGCCGTTGTGTAAATAACAATAGCGTATAGCTCTTGTTCAATTAGATGTTATCACACAAAGCGGCTATTGTCAAACCTCGTTATTATATCTTTGCTATTTATCATTGATGAATAATTCTTTTATTTTATTATCAACTAAATCAAGAATCAGACTATCAGCAATCAAATTTTTGATTGGATCATAATGATTTACAGGTTTTTTAATTCTTATTTTACTTACTGTTGTAATATTTTGTACCAATGCAAATGATTTTTTATTCTTGTTAATGTATATGTTTGCGACTTTTTTAAATTCATTAACATTATTGATGACTTTTTGAACGTCTTCAACGTTGTATTCATTTTCATCAGATGAATCCAAATTTGCTAATGCTGTATATAATTCTCTAGTAATATTTAATAATTGCGGATAAACCTGTTTCGAAACAAAATTTCCTATATCTAAATAGTAAGGTTTTTCTTTGGAACTTAGTGGTATGACAGTCAAGACACCATTATTAGGGGAGTCTTTCTTTGTTATTACAATTGCAAAATGTTTGCCACGCAATTCACTACCCATAGAAGGACTGAAGTCAATCAATACAATTTGTCCACGTTTGTATCTTTGATATTTCATTTTCTTTTCTTGCATATAATTTATAATCCTCCTATCAATTTAAATTACATCGCTTTGGAAAGCGACGGCTCTTCCGATAACCTTAACTTGTTCCAACTGCTCTCCATTAAGGATTATATCCTGATACTTTGGATTCTCAGGCTTCAGAATGACTAGATTCTGTTCACGATAGTAGAAGAATCTTTTTAGTGTAGCCTCATCATCAATGATCACTACAGCAATCGCTCCATTTTCTACTATGTCCGTTTTCTTCACAAAGACAATATCACCATCATGGATCCTTGCATTTATCATACTGTCACCCTGACACTGTAAACAGAAATCAGCCTTGATATCAGTACCAATCATTATATAGCTTTCTCTGTCTTCATCCGCAAAGATAGGCTCACCACATGCAACTTTACCTAGCATAGGGAGTTTTATTTTGTCTAGTTTGTAAAGGTTGTCGTAAGTTGATGCTAGTTCTTGCTTATCTTTACTCTCTACCAAATCAGATTTTGCGATATTAAAATAATTAGCCATCATTTCTATCTTATCAATACGTGGATACTTCTTCCCATTAATCCAATCTGAAAAAGTAGTATATGCAAAACCTAAATCCGAACATATCTGTTTTCTTGTCTTATTATGCAATGACATATAGTATTTAATATTTTTTGCCATTACTTCTTTATTCCCTAAGTCTGACATAAATCATACCTCCTTATATATATAATATGCTTTTTGCGTAAAAATAACAATAAAAAAACGATAAAATTACGCTTATTCGTTGACATAACGCTTTAAGCGTAGTACAATAGATTACGAAAGGAGGACATATCAGTGAAGAAAAAGCGTAAAAGAAAAAGCAAGCGCGAATTGCATTTGGCCCGCATCGCACTTGCTACATCAATCATCAACCTGATGATTTCAATAATTAATCTAGTAAAAGATTTATTGAAATAAGGTTGAGGGGAGGGTTTTCCTCTCCTTGATTGATATTAACTTTTTGGTTCGCTGTTGTCAATATATGAAGAAAAGAAAGGAGATATCAATATGCAGATTTTATTAGATATTATTCAAATTATTTTGAATATTGTGATTATTGTTTGTCTTGTTAAATTAATTAATAAATAAGGAAGTGAAAGAAATGAAAAAAGCATACAGAGAAATGTATACATTAAGAACAGCTAGAGATAGATTAGGATTAACTCAGAAAGAAGCTGCTAAAAAACTCGGAATCAGCGATGATGTTCTTTCTAATTATGAAAGAGGGAAGACATATCCAAATATTCCTATGTTGAAGAAAATTGAAGAAGTTTATCAAGTTGAATATGATCAACTTCTTTTTTTAGAAAAAGATAACGCTTAAAGCGTATTACTAAAGGAGATTAATATGAACGAAGTACAATTATTTAATTTTGAAAATCATGAAGTAAGAAGTCTTTTGCTTAACAATGAGCCTTGGTTCGTTGGAAAAGATGTTGCTGATGTTCTTGGGTACCAAAACGGTAGTAGAGATATTAACCGACACGTAGATGAAGAAGATAGGCAAAACTACCAAAACGGTACTTTTGATTCTCCAAGAGGGATGACAATCATCAATGAATCAGGACTATACAGCTTAGTCCTCTCAAGCAAGTTACCAAGCGCCAAGAAGTTCAAACGTTGGGTTACATCTGAGGTGTTGCCAGCATTAAGAAAAACAGGGCAGTACCAAGTGAAGGAACTTAGCGGACAGGAACTAATGGCTAAAGCCTTAATCGAGGCTCAAAGTGTTCTAGCTGCTAAAGATAAGCAGATAGAGGAAATGAAGCCTAAGGTTGTATTTGCTGATGCAGTAGCAACTAGCCATACATCTATCCTTGTCGGTGAACTGGCCAAAATCTTAAAGCAGAATGGCATTGACATGGGTCAGAAGAGATTATTCGCATGGCTCAGAGAAAATGGTTTTTTAATCAAACGAAAAGGCACTGATTACAACATGCCTACACAGAAGGCTATGGAACTAGGTCTCTTTGAAATCAAGGAAGGCTCTTATGTCAATGGCTCAGGTGTAAACATCACAACTAAGACCCCTAAGGTTACTGGCAAGGGTCAGCAGTATTTCATTAATAAGTTCCTTCAATAGGAGAGTGATCATCATGGATGAATGGAGTATCAGCGTTGAGGAAGTCATGCAGATTACCCATAAAAGCCGTGACTTCATCCTAAACGCTATAGAACAGGGCGTAATGCCTGGGTCAGTAGTAAAACATGGTTCAGGTAAAAGAAGTACTTACATTCCACGTAAGGCTTTCATGGATTACATGAACAATTACTATAGAGCTCCTTCAGATAAGTTGATTGCAGCAGTGGTAGAGGAGCTCACTAAAAGAAAGACAATTGAATAAGTAGCTTTAGTTGCTCGTAGGCACCTAAGGCTAGGAGACAAATAATAATTCGTAGAATGAACTGCAATACATAATTTAACATTTCTCTTTTTTGGATAATTCCATTGACTATACATACCTAATGTATACGTCTCCTGGCGCTAAGTGCTTATGAGCATAAAAAAAAGAACACACGACTGGCATCGTGTGCTCCCACTCAATCTTCTAGGAAAAGATTGAAAAAATCAGACAGTGATAAGTATATCACAGAAAGAGGAAATTATGAATAGTAAAAGAATCTTATTAATTTCAGTTAATATCTTTGTATTGGGAACAGTTATCTCAATGATCACATCAGGCACAAATTGGGATAGTACAGCCGTACATGCCTTAAGTGCTTTCTCATTGGGATTAAACATCTTATTTTTGGAATATATCGGATTAAAGGGGGATAAATAATCATGATCAAGCACATAGAAACACCATTCCTACACCTTGAGATTAAAGACGGGAACTGTGAAGTAACAGGAACAGGAAACACATGGCAGTACTTATTACTCTTTGCTTACATCGTTAAAGCTGCAAAAGAAGGGCGCTTTACTAATGGGTTCGACGATGAAGGAGAAGAAAAGGAATTCAATAGAATTATAAATAAGGTGTATGAAAGTCCAGACAATGCAATTGAAGCATTTGGACCGCTAGGGGATGCAAATGCAGTCTCTGATATCTTAGAAGCGCTAGATAGATTGTTCGGAGGGGATTACATAGATGGAGAATAAGAAAGATATTCTAGAGAGCTTGTTCGAAACTCTTACTAGAACTAGAAAGTGGAAAGATGAAATAGCAGAAATGCTATATCACAAGGATAAGAACGGCAATGAAGAGGTCACTGTCAGACTTTATGAAGGTAATGCAGAAATGTTTATTGATGTTACTGCTCACATGGTAACTCGAATCATCGATGTGACAGGCATGAAAGTATCAGAAGCATATGAATTCGTTGTAAAAAACATTAGTCATTCAGATGTCAAAAAGATTTCAAAAGAAGAAGTAGATGCAATCGATGCTGTTGAAGGCAAAGTAAGAAGAAGATACCTGTATGCATATGTTCATTCTCCAGAATGCTTTGAATGCACAAAGGTGCGCTTAGGTATTGATTAATGATTGAATTCAAAAATCTATTCGATTGCATTTATGAAGAGATTCCCAAGACAAAAGAAGGGTGGCTCTCTCAGAGACGAAAAGGTATCGGCGGTTCAGATGCCGGCATAATTGAAGGTGTCAACCGCTACACCACACTTCATGAGTTGTGGGAAGACAAGACAGGCAGACAAAAAAGACCTCAGGTAACCAATCACGCTATTGAGATGGGAAACCGTCTAGAGCCTGTGATGTTCAATTTATTTGAAGCATTATATGGGAATGAATACGAAGTCTTTGACACAAAGGATTACTCGTTATCTAGAAGGGACAAGGAATGGATGCGAGCCAATCTAGACGGCGCTCTTATTCGTAAGGAAGATGGATCAAGCGGAATACTTGAAATAAAGTCAACCACCATTAATAAGTGGCAATATTTTCAAGAAGAGTGGGGCGATGATTCAATGCCTCAGACGTATTATTGTCAATGTTTGCATTACATGAACGTGACAGGCGCTGAATTTGTTGTCTTATTCGCTATTGCTATGATGCCGTGGTGCGATGAAACCAAGACAATTATTAGAAGAATTGAAAGAAGCGAAGTGCTTTTGGATCTAATGCAGCTAGAGGCTGATGAAGAAGCCTTCTGGCAAAAGCACATCGTGGAAGATATTGAACCAAATTTTATTTAAAGGAGAAAAAGAATGAGATTTAAACAAGAAATTAAAGACCGTCTCTATGGCGGTCACATCGGAATCGAAACAGACAAGATTGATTTTGAGCTTCTCAAGGTCATGCTTGCTGATGATCACAAGAAGATTGCAGACGGAAAGCCAGTAACCGAACTAGCATGGCCTTTTGGAGCAATTACAGCACTCACTGCAGTTAATGACAATGGTGAAGTATTCGCTGACAAGCAGATTGACATCAGATACGAACAGGTGAAGTTCAAGGATGCAATCATTGAAGAAGAAGATACACAGCCTATTGATGCAGATGTCAATGAAGTTGCTGAAATGCCTAGTTTAAGTGTTGTAAAGGTCATTCCAGCACAGATTGAAGGATGTAACGTAAAACACTTCAAAGAGGCTGTAAAGTCTTATTTGAAACGCTATGACGGCATTGTAGTGACTGCAGACAACTATAAAGAGTTATCTGACGTTGTTTCTAAGCTGAAGAAAGAAAAAGACAATGTCAATGAAAGCAAAAAGGCAGTCAAAAAAGAAGCGATGAAAGTCTACACAGATTTTGAGAACGATATGAAAGAAGTTCTTAAGATGTTTGATGCTTCTATTAGTTCATTATCTAGTGATATTAAGGAATTCACAGACAAGGAAGTAGCAGAGAATGAAATGGTTGTAAGAAAACTCTGTAATAAGGCTCTTAATGATTATGTGCATAGAAATGATTTCGATGGATATTGTGCAACTAAGGTTTTCTCTGTAGATCCACGCTGGTACTCATTGAAGAAGTTCATAAACAATAAGAAGCCTACCAAAGCATTGGTAGATGCAATCAAGAATGAATGTGAAAGAACTAAAGAAACATATAAATCATATATGCAGCGCTGTGAGTCTTTAGACATCTATTTAGAGGCTAGATGTAAAGAAACTGATGTTGATCAGCAGATGATTGATGTAAGTGTCTATAAAGATAAGTTAAGAGACGGCTCTTTTGAAGACATTAAGCCACTCCTAGAAAGAAGATTTAGAGAAATCATCAATAGACGAGAAGAACAGGAACATCAGAAGAAAGAAGAAGCAAAGAAGGAAGAAGTTAAGCAACAAGAGCCTGTAAATGTTTCTTCAGAAGAAAAAGAACCTCTAAAGATGCTGGTTGGTAAAATCGTAGGAACAAATGCTGCACTAAATGAATTAAAGACATCTCTAGACTACCTCAAAGCCAAATATGATGGTTGTTTCGATTATGATTTAAGATTCCCTAGAAAGAAAGAAGGTAAATAAAAATGACAGTTAAAAATAGTTTAAGAAAAGACACAAACAAAGCAAAATTCAGTACTTTTATCGCAAGCCCAGCAGTACAGAGAAAAATCAATGATGTTGTTGGCGGTAAGAATGGAACACGTTTCATCGCTTCTATTACTTCTACAGTTGTCAATGATCCAAAGCTTCAGGAGTGTGAGCCTAATAGTATCATTACTGCCGCATTCCTTGGTGAAGCGCTCAACTTATCTCCTTCTCCTCAGTTAGGACAGTACTACTTTGTACCTTATAAGACTAAGAGAGGAACAGTGGCACAGTTCCAGTTAGGTTATAAAGGCTACATTCAGCTAGCTATCAGAAGTGGACAGTATAGAAAATTAAATGTTATTTCAATCAAAGAAGGGGAATTAATCCGTTATGACCCTCTTAATGAAGAGATTGAAGTCAGATTAATTGATGATGAACTTGTAAGAGAGAACGCTAAGACAGTCGGCTATTATGCAATGTTCGAGTATACAAACGGCTTCAGAAAGACTATGTACTGGTCAAAAGAGAAGATGGAAGCCCATGCGCTTAAGTATTCTCAAGGATATGCAGCAGACAAAAGAAAAGGCACTAACTGGACATTCTGGTCTAAAGACTTTGACGGAATGGCATACAAGACTATGCTCCGTCAGTTGATCAGTAAGTGGGGTATCATGTCAATTGATCTGCAGAATGCTATTGATGCCGATATGGCAGTAATCAATAGTGACGGTACAAAAGAGTATGTTGATGCTCCTGTTACATTTGTAAACGATGATGAACCACAGGCACAGGAAGAAGCACCTAAAGCAATCGCAAATGAAAGTTCAGCACCTAAAGCACCACAGCCACATGACGAATCTGACAAGGTTCTAGAAGAGGCGATGGTCAATACCGATTTCGGTGATGCTGAATTTGGTGACTTTGGCGAAGATTTTGATTATGAACAGTTCTAATTAAGGAGGTCTAGAAGATGGAAAGAAGGAGATGGATAAAATTGTATATGATGGACTACGATGAAGTCTATCACGATTCCAAGATGTTCCATCTTTGGATTGACATCTTACTACACACTAATCCTGTTGATTATTATCATCACGGAGACTTGATCAAGAGAGGACAATGTATCCTCTCTCTGAATCAGGTCGCTGAAAGATGTCATATGTCAAAACATACTGTTAAAAAATATCTCAGCTTATTAGAAGAATGTGGAAAAATAAAGCTTGATATCCAGCGTAAAGGCACCAAAGTGACGGTGCTCAGTTGGGATAGATATCAATCGGATAATCAAGTAGGTGGTGCTAAACTGCACCAAGAAGTGCACCAAGAAGTGCACCAAGAAGTGCACCAAGAAGTGCACCAAGAAGTGCACCCTAATAAGAAGAGTCTAAAAGAAGAGTCTAAAAGAATAAAAGAAGAGACTAAAAGACAGACTAGGGAAGACAGAATTTATAATTCTCTTTTGTCTAAAGGATTAGAAGACTATTACTCAGAAACATATGAGAAATGTGAAGTATATGGTTTCGATAGAATTAAGAATTTAAAAGCGTTCTGTATCGCAGTTGCTGAAGAGTTAGCAGCTAAAAAGAAACCTGTACCGATAACAGAAAAAAAGAAACCAAAAGTTACACAAAAAGTAACTGAGGAAGATAAAGAAGAATTAAGACGATTAATGGAAGGACTATACGGAAATGATGAAGAGCAAGTCTCTGATGAAGAGGTTGCTGAATTAAGAAAATCAATGGAAGAACTAGGAGGGGGTTTATAACATGACAAATTTTGAATTTTATGAAGATGAAATTAAATCCAGAGGCTTTAAATTTGCGGTAGATAAATCAAGCGGTGAGATATTCTGCTGTGGGCAAGAAGGATCATGCGATAAATGTGTATTTTGTCCTGATACAAAGGAATTGCTAAAGGGAAGAGCTAAATTCGTGTGTTCAAAAATCAATATCGTTAGATGGTTATATCAGAAGCATAAGATAAAAATGAATGCTCTGGAATACGGCTTACTTGAATATATGTTATCTGAAGGGTATGAATGGGTATCACGTGATGATGATTTCACAATCACGTTCTTCACATTGAAGCCAATTGATAAGGATGGTACTTGGCACTCTCCTGATAAAGGATTTGATGAACCACTCAATTGTGTTCCTCTTTGTGAGAAGTTATTTGAATTCTTAAGAGAAGGCGAATTATTTGAAATAAATGAATTACTAGGTACATGTGAGGTGACAGAGTAATGTTAAATGCAGAAAAGTATAGGGAAGAAATATTAGAATATTACGATAAAATCCTATGTACTCGATTTGGAGTTGATAAGCGTACAAAAAAGATTATTCAATGTTGCTCTCAAGAGTGCGAAAATTGTGAATTTTCTGTTTTTGAAGAAAAGAATAAAGGAACGCCATGCATTAAAAGTACATTTAAGTGGCTTTTATCAGAATATAAAGAGCCTATTAAGTTAACAAGACTGGAATATGATATTTTAAAATATCTATCAGACAATACTAAGCATATGTATATCGTTAGAAATAAAGATGGTAAGCTTTGCATCTTTGATTTCGAACCGGTAAAAAATAAAGTTAATGATTGGTGGTCAGGTCGTTATATGTACGGCATGGTGATGTTTAATAAGTTATTCCAATTCGTTCAATGGGAAGACAGTACACCTACACCAATTAAAGATGTGCTCAATAACTGTGAGGTGGTCAATGATGCTGAAGAATAAAGAAGAAAGAACCTCATTCTTAAGAAATGAGAAGAACTGGGAAGTTGAGTATTTAACAGCTGATATTAAAATGCTGACTTTAAAATTAACACCTAAATTATATGTCAGAAAAATTCAAGTGATGGGTTTTAATAAATATTTTAAAAAAAGTGGATGGTATACGCAGTTTACTAAGTTCTTTTATCCTGATGATCTATATTACAGTCCTAATACTTCAGATACAGAATTATTAAAATATTTAACTGCACATAAAAATGATGAATATATTGAAGACTTAGAAGTGAAAGGAGACGAGTAAATGAACACACAAGAATTAAATGAGTTGCTTAGTTGCCTTACATCAAATTGGCCTGCACTTAAAAAAGTATGCAAAACATGGGGCAATCAGAACATGCTAACCGTTGCAATGGAAGAAAATGCAGAACTTATACAAGCAATATCAAAAATTAAACGTTATGGGGTAGACCCAATCAACGCTTCACATTTAAATGAAGAGGTTGCGGATGTATTGATATGCATATATGAGCTGTATGTGATGGGTTATTTAGTCACAGATAAAATTACTGAAATCATAGAAAGAAAAGTAGAAAGATCTATGCAAAGAACTCAGGATTATATAAAGGAATTAGAAGAGGAGGCTGAATACATTGATTTTTAGCGCTGAAAAAGTACAAGAAATGGTAGAAGAAAAGGAAGCTGAATATAAGAAGCTAGAAGAAGAGTATTCATATTTGAAAGAAGAATATGAAGAACTTGAAGAAGTATGCCAAGAATTGAAAAAAGACAAAAAAACTTTAATGAAAGCGAATGCAACTGTATTGAACTTCTACAGAGAAGATTGTGGAAAAATGGATGATCTTCATAAATTGAATAATAAGCTTGTCAAAAGCAATAAAGCAGCTAACAGAGATTTCTTTATTCTTGTAGCAGCTTATGTTGCTACACTAGTGCTAATGATTTACTTATTTATCAGATAGGAGTGATATAGATGTTTTTATTGCAGGTATTAGGAAATGTATTTTCTATGTTTGCTATCGTTATGCTGATTGTTGGTGTCCTTATTGTGATATCAGTGATTGCTATTGCGGTGTTTGTTATCGTGTCAGTGGTTGTGAATGGCATAGAAGAAGATAAGGAGAATAATAACTTATGACAATAAATGACAAGGAGGAACACTATTAATGCTTAATCGTGTCGCATTGGTCGGAAGACTTACAAGAGACCCAGAACTAAGAAGAACAGGGAGTGGAAAGGCAGTCACTTCTTTCAATCTAGCAGTAGAAAGAAACTTCAAGAGTGATGATCAGGAAGCTGATTTCATTAATTGTGTTTGTTGGGGCAGGATTGCAGAAAACACAGAGCGCTATTGCTCTAAAGGTTCCCTCGTTTCTGTTGATGGTCGCATTCAGACAAGAAACTATGAGAACAATCAAGGTCAGAAGGTATATGTTACTGAAGTAATTGCTGACTCTGTACAGTTCATTCAGACAAACAGAAATAACAATACAGCTAATGCACCACAAGCACAAACTAACAGTTATGTGCATAATGAACCTATCCAGCAGTTTGATGATAATGAATTAGTTATGGAAGAGGATGACATTCAATTCTAATGAGCAAGTACAACTCAAGAAAAACTACAGTTGACGGCTTCACATTCGATTCCAAGAAGGAAGCAAAACGCTATTTGGAATTAAAGCAGATGGAAAAAGACGGATTAATTCATAATCTACAATTACAGGTACCTTTTGAATTAATCCCTCCTTTTGAAATTGTGATTGATGGCAAAAAGAGAAAAAGAAGAAGGATGGAGTATATTGCTGACTTCGTCTATTACATCAATAACGTTAAAGTTGTGGAAGATGTCAAAGGCAGAAAAACAGAAGTATATAAGATTAAGAAAAAGATTTTTGAATATAAATTCAAAACAACGATAAAGGAGACGTAGAAAATGATAAGAACCGGTTCTTATTATGCATACAATGCAGATGATGGCAGCTTTTTAGCATGTGGGAGCAGTAATAAAATGAAGAAGTTCTTTGGAATCTCAAACGATACTCTTAGAATCCATTCAAAAAATGGTAAGATATACAATTCAAATAAATATGATCTTCACCTAAAGATTAAGTGGTTCGATGGAGTTATTAAAGATATTGAACCAACAATTAAACTTAAACCAAAGCCAAAACCACAGATAGAAAGAAAGCCAAATAAATTAAAATGTAATTTCGTAGAAGTATTCAAAGTATTCAAGCATCAAGAAGCGGAAGAAGAAAAAGAACATATGAGAAATAATTTTTCTGTTATCAATCTAGAAAGAGTTAGATTTGAACTAAAAAAGCATGCAAAAGAATCATATCCTTACAGAATTGCGTTCTATACTAAGAAATCGCCAACAACTTTGGTATTCGATGAATATTTTCTTTCGTTGGAGTTAGCAGAGCAGCGTATGGAATATCTGAAGAACTTCAAAGGCAAAAAAGACAATGGAGACTTCTGGTATGACGGTGTTAATTACGAAGCAGATAGAGTTATCATTGCAACAAGAACACGAAATAATAGAAATATGATTATTTCTTTGGATGATATATCTACCAAAAAAACTGACTATGACGAATATCTGGAATTAGCTAGATTCATTCAATCAGAATTCATCAGATAATCAAACAGGGCATTGAGTTCTCTATATTTAACTCATAAGAAAATTTAAAATAAGAAAATCTAATAGGATGCTCTTAATAGATTTGTTTCTAAAAGCAAGATCCTCACATGGACTTAATGCCCTAACATATTTTTCTATTCTAAAACCAACAAACAACAGCAGTGTCATGGCTTTGCTTCAATCTCATTCACCTTCTTTTGCAAAGAATAAGAGTATGAAGCGCTAATTTTGCTATCCAACTAAAAAGTTATGGTGTTGCTGGGAGAAGAGAAGACGGAAATTGAAAACCAATAGGAAGAGTAAAGGACTGTTTTCTTCTTCTCCAGAAAGGAGGTTTAATGGGAAACTTTGTTTTATATCGCAACGGAAAAAGAACCGATATAACTGGATCAATAGAAAAGATAAGTCAGTATGTTGATGTTACTCAATTAGCTCTAAAACATAGATGGCAACGTATATATAAGCATGAAAGTGTATTTTCAAATGAAATACCTATTAAAATAGGGAGTGCGTACGATAATGAGGAATATATGGCAAATGTATATGCTCATAGAAAAGTACACAAGAAAGAAAAGAAAAAAGCAAGCTATGAAGATAGGCAGTTCTATGTTGTCTATGATATGAATGACAATGTAATTGTGGCAGGCACTGCAGAAGAATGCGCTGAAAGGTTATCCATTGGATTAGCTAGTTTCTACTGTAAGGCAAGCAATCAGAACAGCGATAAATACAGTGCAAGACATCCTAGTACTGCCCCAAGAAAATATTATGTATATACTTTAAAAGATAAGGAGGAGTGAAATTAATTTGTTTTTCATTTTATTTGTACTGGTGATAGTGATTTATTTATTTTTCATTTTTGAGTAATCAGGAGGTAACGTATGACAGCCGAAGAAGTCAGAACATATTTAAAATCATATAGAAATCTTAAAGACAAAGCAGACTATCTACAGAATAAGTTAATCAATGTTAAAGCCATCTCATATAGAGACAGTCCGACAGGTTCATATTCAGAGCCCAAGACTCAGAACGATTACATCATGATGAAGGATAGGTGTTTAGAAGAAATGGCTCTCATACGTCAAAATATAGATAAACTTGATGATATCAATCATAGGGATGTACTCTTTTATCGATACATCGAATCAATGAGCATCTATGATACTGCTGACATGCTGCATGTATCGCAGAGAACAGCAGAGAAGTACATACATGATGCAATTGAAAAGATGATTGTTATTCTAGATTAGCGTGAATACACGGTTATAAACGTTAAACGGCGCAACATTGCGCATTTAAATGTTATATAATGGTAAAAAGAGGCAAATTAAGCAGAGAGGCATAATAAAGCCTCTTTTTTTATTACTTGATGAGAAAGGGGTGCGACTATGACAGAAAAGCAGAAACTATTTTGTGATGAGTATCTAAAAGATACTAATGCTACAAGAGCATATCTAACAGTCTATGCCAATTGTAAAAGTGCCACCAGTGCAGCACCTCTTGCTTCAAAGCTTTTAAAAAAAGAAGAGATACAAAAATATATCTCTGAAAAAATGGAAGAGATTCACAACGAGAACACAGCCGACATTCAAGAAGTAGTTGAATATCTTACATCTGTCATGCGCGCTAAATCAGAATCATATGTAATGATAATGAACGGTAACGGTACACAAAAGGTCATTCAGAAGCCTCCAGATGAGAAAGAAAGGCTTAAAGCTGCAGAGCTGTTAGGCAAGCGTTTTGGTATGTTTACAGATAATGTGGATGTTACTTCAAATGGGCAGACAGTGATTGTAGATGATATAGATGAATAAAGTTAGTTTAAAGGGAATCATTGGTCCAGCCTTCTTCAAAGTACACAAACATGTAAAAAACAATGATTACACGCACTATTGGTTAAAAGGTGGTCGTGGTTCCTTGAAATCCTCTTTCATTGGCACAGAGATTCCTTTAGGGATTATGAGAGATGCACAAAAAGGACTGATGAGCAATGCAGTTGTTATCAGACGTGTCAAAGATACTCTAAGAGGTGGTACTACGTCAAGAAAAAGTACCAGTCAAACTGAAATTTCTTTACTAATTCAA
>OOBJ01001471.1_pt1 | contig 14498 bp, 15 predicted proteins | sample 1671331 | NCBI WGS metagenome assembly OOBJ01 (sample SAMN06348145, study PRJEB24527) | human gut metagenome | biome: human gut; feature: ankylosing spondylitis patient; material: feces | host: Homo sapiens | place: China | collected 2015-10 | reverse complement strand
CTTATATGGATAAGTTGCGAGCACGTCTGAGAGAAGAGACCGAGAAGTGGAGTAATGCTTCGGTCGGGAAGGAGATTATTCCATCAGGGATGTTCGGTACGATTCGTTTGCAGAAAGGAAAATATGCGGTTTATACCTTAAAAGGTAGTTATGCGGGATTACAAGAACTATATAATACTATAAATATAGATTTCAATTATACCAAACGGCATGGAATGGCGTTTGAGGAATATGTGAGTTATTCGGAAGAGGATGACGATACCCAAGTGACAAAGATTTATATACCAATAAAATAAATTAGTATGGAAACAAAATTTTGCCAAAGCTGCGGTATGCCGCTGCAAAAGAATGAGGAGTTAGGAACGAACCATGACGGAAGCAAGAATGAGGAATATTGTTGCTATTGTTATAAGGACGGGGCCTTCACGATGGCTTGTACGATGGATCAGATGATCGATCATTGTGCCCAGTTTGTCGATGAGTTCAATAAAGATGCGGACTTTCATTATACGAAAGAGGAGGCCGTAGCGAATATGAAATTATTTTTCCCGACATTGAAGCGCTGGGCGGTGCGATAAGCCTCTATAAAAAGCGTCTATCTGTGCTTCGGCTTGCTGGATTAGTTTCACTGGAATGCGGGGCTTCTTCTCGAAAAAGTCCATTTCTATTTGAATGGTGTTTTTTTTAATGGAGCGGCTCCAATTACCTATTATCTTTCCGTTATACAAGATAACCGGGTAGAAGGTGCCGAATCGGTTGAACGCTTTTGGATGATGTTCTAGCGGCAATACGTCCGTACGGTTCTTGTAACTGATCAAGTATTCATCGAAGGCGGGGAGGAGACGCAGGACGGGCTCGCTCTCATTTTTTCCTTTCCATGATTGGTGGATGAAATATTCACGAGAATCGAACGTCTCGGTCATTAACTCCGTCTTGATCAGATTGATAGCGAGCCTACACTCGGTAGCGGTTAGCCCGGACCACCAAACAAAATCCTGTAACTGGGCAGGGGAGTGGCTTTGAAAATATCTGGATGCCAATCTCGCCAGAGCCTCTTCCCTGCAAAGTTCACGAGTAGGAGGGACACGTTCGTCCAATAAGGCGTAAGTCGTTTTCTTTCCTTTATCGATCCCGCTACAGACGATGCCTTCCACCTCACCCCATGTAAGGAAAAGGTTTACGTGATCTATGGTGGGCAAAATCCCGGATTTTTGCAATTCCGCCGTTACTTCTTGTTTGGTCAGGCTTTTGTATCCTTCCAGTATCTTTCCGATCTGATCTAGGCATCTTGTGAACAGCGTTTTTTCTATCTTCCCGAAATGTCCCTTGGCGTACGACATAACGGCAGCCTTGATACGCTCGGAAGATAGCATAAGCATCCAACGGATATCCTCGGCGGCCACGAAATGCCAAGTAGGACGCATCACATGGGTACGTAGAATATCACCTTTGTACAAAGCCTCATTTACCGTTTCAAGGGAAGAGGATCTCAAGCGAATACCGATCGCCCATTTGGCCATCTCATACTCCTGTGCCTGGATAGCGCCCATCCAAGAGACCAACTCTTTCGGGGACTCGAATCGGGGTTGTTCCAATTGTTGGCTAGCTACTCGTATATGTGTTATCATAATATATGAATATAAACGCAAATGTACGAAATAAAGCGTTAAACATCCCATAATCTTGAAGATATACTCATTCTTTTTGTACCTTCACGCTAGAAACAATTAGTGAAATTTATGACGATAGCGTATTTAAATGTGGCTACGGACCGGCAACACTTGGATATTCAAAGGGAAGAGATCTCTTCTTTTGCCGCGGCCAAAGATATCCATGTGGATAAATGGGTCATGGAAGTATCCGGAGAGAAAGCGAAACAGCCGGGACCAAAGTTAAAACTTGTTCTCGAACGCTTGAAGAAAGGGGATGCCTTGATCGTATCGGATATTACCCGTTTGTGTCTTACCTTATATGAGTTGATGGGGATACTTACCGTTTGCATGGAGAAGGACGTGACGGTCTATTGTATAAACGACCGTTATATATTCGATGACCGGATGGATCGCCAATTGATGATTAATGTCTTCAAGCAAGTAGACGAGATTGATCACAGTCTGGTTTCCATACGTACAAAAGACGCCTTGGAACAGGTGAAAAGTACGGGAAAGCGGTTGGGACGTCCTAAAGGCTCGGAATCCAAGTTGTTCTTCTTAGACGCCCATAAGGGGGAGATCATGAACATGTTGGAGCGGGGAGAATCGGTAGGATCGATTTGCGAGCATTTCAACGTCTCTAAGAATACTTTTTATAAGTATAGGAAGAAATTCTTCAGATCGTAAGGATTGGTTTTAATACCAATCCTTTCGTTTCATATATAGCCAAGTCAATACTCCGGTAACTATCATGACGGCCCAAGCTATGAAATAACCGTAACGCCAATCCAATTCCGGCATTATCTTGAAGTTCATACCCCATACGCCCACCAAGAATGTCAAAGGGATGAAAAGGGTGGAGACAATCGTCAGCCGTTTCATGATGGCGTTCATCCTAAGATCGTTATTGGATATATAAAGATCGACAAGGGAAGAGGTGATTTCCCGGCAGCTTTCCGTTGTTTGGATAACGAATTGGAGTTGGTCTTGCAGGTCATTATAGATCGGCAGGATATCCGGGGTGATAATCCCGTTCTCTGTTCGTAATAGTTTTGAGAATTGATCTTTCAGCGGTTGGCTATTCTTACGGATAATCATGTACTCATGGCGGTGTTGTTGGATTAGGGAACCCATATTACCCTGATCGTTCTTAGGATCGAGCAAAGTCTCTTCTATATCCTCTAGTATCTCTTCTACCTTTGAGGCGGATTCTACTAAATTCGCTATGATCGTGTTTAGAAGGAAAGCGAGCAGCAATCCACTGCCTTTTTTCCGGATGTTCAGCATGTTGGATAGTAGCGCTTTATGAGCGGCCTCGAATACGGGGTTGTTGCTTTCCGTAAAAGTGATAACCGTATTGTTCGCTACCAGTATACTGATGTGCTCAGACCGCATCTCGTTATTGACATCGTAATAGCAGGAGTTTAATACGATAAGCATTCGTCCTTTGTATTCCTCTACCTTGACCACGTGTTGGGGAGTCAAGATATCCTTAGCGTCCAGATTATGCAGTCCGAAATCTTTTACGATACGGGTAATGGCATCCGCATTGGTCAATCCGCTAACCTCGAACCAATTGATCTGATCCGAGTCGGATAGTTTGCTGAAAGAGGTGTCGTATGCAAAGATTGTTCGTTGTATTGCGTGAGACGGATGCCGGTTGCTGTCTCATGTTCGCCGGCGTAATAATACTTGTCCGATAAATGCCGGTTGGATATATGTCTTCTCCTGTGTGTATATTCATTCCGTCTCATAATAAGGATCTCTTTTTAATCGAATTCAACAACGGTGATGCCGGCGCCTCCGAACTGCACATGCTCGTCTTGAAAACGACGGACACCGGGAACCGTGCGCAGATAATCCCGGATTAGCTGACGTAAGATACCCGTACCGGTTCCATGCAAGATGCGAACCTTGCCTGCCCCGACTTGAATGGCGTCGTCGATAAAATAGGTCACGCTTTGCAATGCCTCATCGCCCCTCATTCCTCTCACATCGATTTCTTGCTTAAAGTTTATCTTCTTCTCATGCATATTGTCAGTGGTCTGGGAGCTGACGAACGTGCTTTTCTGGATTTCCCGTTTGATCTGGCCTTTGCTTACCTTTTCCAACTGCTCCAGCTTAACCGTGCTTTTGATCATCCCGAATGCTACTACGGCCTGCTTTCCTTGTAGTTCCATAACGGTTCCGGCGGAAACCTGCCCTTTAAGGCGTACATTGTCACCGACCTCTATCACCTCTTTATTAAATATTGGCTGGGCCGTCACTTTTTGTTTCTGTTTCTTCCGTTCGTTCCGTTCCTTGAGCTTCGCCATCTTGCGTGCGATCTTATCGTCTTCTTCTTCGGTCGCCATTACGGAGTTCTTGAACTCTTCCAAGGCTTTGCGGGCCAGTTTGGTCTGTTCTTTTTCCGCTTGGGCCTCCTTGATCTCACGGACGGTATTCTCGATCTTGGCGTTAGCCTCCGCTAGAATACGTTGGGCCTCGGCCTTTGCCTCCCGGATGATCTCTTTCCGTTGCTTGTTTACGGCTTCCAAGTCTTGTTCATAACGAGAAGTGACATCTTCCAGTTTTTTCTCCTGCTGACGGATATTCTGCCGTTTGCTTTCCCAGTACCGTTTATCGCGTACGATATCTTGCAGGTATTTGTCCATATTGATATAATCCGCTCCGACGTTTGCGGAAGCGTCGGCTATCACGTCCTCGGGCAGACCGATCTTGCGTGCGATCTCTACGGCGAACGAGCTACCCGGATTTCCGATAGAAAGCTTGAACAAGGGCTGCATCAAATGGCGGTCGTACAACATGGCACCGTTTACGATACCCTCCGTATCCTCGGCGAAATGCTTCAAATTCTGGTAGTGGGTCGTGATTACCCCAAAGCTATGATTCCGGTTGAAGCGATCCAATAAAGCCTCGGCGATAGCGCCGCCAATCTGGGGTTCCGTACCGCTACCGAACTCATCGATTAGGATAATGGTCCGCTCGTTACAATTCTTCACGAAATACTTCATGTTGGTAAGGTGGGAACTGTAGGTACTCAAATCGTTCTCGATGCTTTGCTCATCGCCTATATCGATGAATATATGCTCGAAGATCCCGGTTCTTGATCGCTCATGCAAAGGAATCAATAAACCACATTGCAACATGTATTGAAGTAATCCGACCGTTTTCAGGCAAACGGATTTACCACCGGCGTTCGGACCGGATATGATCAAGATCCGTTTTCCCTCGGTCAGCTCGATATCGAGGGGAACTACCTGCTTGCCCTGTTTCTGTAAAGACAGGAATAAGAGCGGATGCACGGCACGTGCCCAATCCATTTGTCGCTTATCCTCCACGATCGGCTTGATCGCCTTGACTTGCTCCGCGAATAACGCTTTCGCACGAATGAAGTCAATGTCGGCAAGAAACTCGTAAGATTGTAGGATATCCGGAGCTAAAGGACGGATCACGTTCGTGAATTCCGTCAGTATCTTAATGATTTCCCGGCGTTCTTCCCCTTCCAGTTCCCGGATGCGGTTATTCGCTTCCACGACCACCTCCGGCTCTATAAAGACCGTCTTGCCACTGGCGGACTCATCATGTACGATACCTTTTATCTTTCGTTTGAAAGCCGGGGCTACCGGGATCATCAAACGACCGTCGCGCATGGTCGGTGTCACGTCCTTATCGACAACCCCGTCTGATTGTGCCGCACGGAGGATGGATTGCAGGCTGCGGGATATACCGCTCATCGTGATCGTTATCTCCCTGCGGATTTGCGATAGGGTGGAGGAAGCACTGTCCTTGACCTTGCCGAATTTATCGAGGATGCTATCGATCTTTCCAATCAATTGGGGGAAGACAAAGATATCTCCCGCCAATTCAGTCAAGGCCGGATACTTGATTTCCTCATCGTCCATGGGCTTGAAGAAGCGTACGATGTCATTGATCGTTTGCAGGGAACGTTTGAGGTCGAATAACTCCCGTTCATCCAGCCAAGTACCTTCCGGCCGAATCCGTTTCAAGGAATAGCGCACGTCGAAGAAATAACTGGCGGGGAATTCCGTGTCTCCGTGTAGGATACGGATAAACTCATCGGTTTGTTCCAATCGCTTGGATACGACCTCGAAATCGGCGGAGAATCCCATCTCCGCTACCCGCTCTTCCCCGAGCGGGCTTAAACATTTTTCTGTGATTAAGTGACGGATCTTATCAAAGCCCGTCTTTTGTTCAAAATTTTGTGGATATATCACGTGTTTGTAAAATCTTTATTTGATCTCTACCGTCACTTCAGAGCGAATGGTAGGACGGATAATTACTTCTAATTTTGTCTTGCCACGCTTTATATTAAATGTACAGGCGTTGTTGCCGGACGGATTAATATAAGGGGCGAAATAGTATAAATAAGAGAACGCCGGCAAGTAATCGGAGCTTTGCGACGCATCCGCTATTTGGGGATATTTGAATACGTCCCAAAACATGCAATATTTGAAACCGTTCGCGTCCGTAAACATCGTCTTCGGATCACGATATTGCATCGTGTTCGTGATAAAGCGTTTGTAGGCGGATGAGAACTCCTCTGCCGAATGATCCATCTTATGGCGGCCGATCTTTTCTATAATGTCACGAGGACGGATGCCTGCCGCATAAGCGGGAGAGTTACGATCTACGTCAACCACTTGATCCAATTTATCGATATCGTAGCTGATCCCCGTATAATTATAGGTCTTCTTGCTCACCTTGAACGGTACGTTACGTCCGTATTTCGTGTATGGGTATTGCATACACATCAACGGGACATGCACCCGGGCGTATTCGTCTAAACGATAAGAGTCTTCCAGCAACTCGTTCGCCTCACATTCCCAGAGTACACGTCCGGGGATATCTTTTTGATCGATGATACGGATACCGAATTGCAACAGATATTCGGCTTCCGCTTCGGCGGCGGCGTAATTCAAGAACGGGAATTTCTCCATCTTACTGTGCGAGAAGTTGTACCGGTAAGTCGGTTCTTTTTCTACCAATACTTTATTCGCTCCCAGATAGTTCGGGTTCTTATCGAAAAAATAGAAAGTCTGTATCAATAAATCCGGCTTCGCGATATCAACCGTAAGTCCTTTTTTGGTCAACTCGTTCTCGATGCATTCGTTGATGACCGTTTCCAGTTTACGGTTATTCTCGTCGATGGTCGAGAAGGCGAATGTCTTGAAGTTACCGAAATCTACGCCGTCGGATGTGACGGTAGTCTTGAACGGGCATACGAATTCTTGCTCATTGGTTGTCTCCAAGCTATACATCGCATAGGCGGACGCCAGCTGGTCTTCCGTGATGGCGTTACTTTTCTTGCAGTCCTTCTTTACTAATACTTGTTTAGAAGGAGAGGAAAGGTTGCTGATAGTCAATAGGACATCGTTTCTTCCGGCGGGATTCAGCAGTTGTGGGATCTCATCGACAGATATTTCCGTCACAGGTACACCGTTGATCTCCTCGATCACGTCGTATTTCTTAATACCTGCTTGCTCGGCGGATGAATAAGGGATGACGCTTTTAATGACCGGCTTGTTATTTCCCCAGTTCTTGCTCTGGCTGATATCGTATGTGAAGCCTAGTCGGCAGATGGATGTATTCCTGTTTTGGGCGGAAACCGTACAGACCGCCAATACTAATAGCAACGTTGATAAAATCACACTTCTCATCATATTCTGGAATTTTATTTACTCTAAAAATACCTGTTTCGTTTAAAACATAGGCAAAGGTAAAGATATTTTTGATGTGGTGGAATAGTTGGCAATATATTTGCTGCTATAATAGTGTATGAACTTGATATGGATGCTGTGTATATACTTTTTAAGGGTATTTATGTGGTACCGTATTTCGCTTACAATTAGTTAGTAATGAAAAAAATCAGATAGATTATGAGCAAGATGAATCCAAACGAGAAAAAAGAAAACGCTTCAAAAAACGAAAACGTGAATAATGAGGAAGCGACAAATTTGCAGGAAGAACAGTCAAATGCGGCAGATGAAGCTGCCGGCTCTGACAATGTGTCGGGTGAGGTGGAAGCCTTGCAAAAGAAATATAACGAATTGAACGATTCCCACCTGCGCTTGATGGCGGAGTTTGACAATTACCGTAAACGTACGATGCGTGAGAAGGCCGATTTGATCAAGACTGGCGGCGAGGGTGCGTTAAAGAACCTTCTTCCTATTATCGACGATTTCGAGCGTGCCTTGCAGAACGTCCGTGCGGCGGAGGATGTAGAGGCCGTTAAAGAAGGCGTGGACTTGATTTTCGGTAAGTTCATGGGCTATCTGTCTCAGCAGGGCGTGAAGCCGATCGAGGCCATAGGCAAGCCGTTCGATACGGAGGAGTTTGAGGCTATCGCTACGATTCCCGCTCCGGAACCGGACATGAAGGGCAAGGTATTGGATTGCGTACAAACTGGATATACCTTATTTGACAAGGTAATACGTCACGCTAAAGTAGTAGTGGGAGAATAATCGGAAAATCGGCAAATAACAAATACAAGGATGGCTAAAAGGGATTACTATGAAGTGCTGGGCGTTGAGAAGAATGCATCGGCGGATGAGATAAAGAAAGCGTACCGTAAGAAGGCGATACAATTCCACCCGGATAAGAACCCGGGCGATAAGCAAGCGGAGGAGAACTTTAAGGAGGCGGCAGAGGCATACGACGTGTTGAGCGATCCGCAAAAGCGTCAGCGTTATGACCAATTCGGCCATGCGGGTGTCGGCGGGGCTTCACAAGGTGGCGGCTTCGGTGGTGGTATGTCCATGGAGGATATCTTCTCCCAGTTCGGTGACATCTTTGGTGGACATTTTGGCGGTTTTGGTGGCTTCGGTGGTTTCGGCGGTTCTCGTGGAGGACGCCGGGTGAACCGTGGATCGGACTTGCGTGTGAAGGTGAAGCTGAACCTGAAAGAGATCGCTAACGGCGTGGAAAAGAAGATCAAGGTGAAGAAGTATGTGCCTTGTTCGCATTGTCACGGTAGCGGGGCGGAAGGCTCGGAGGGTGTGAAGACGTGTGATACGTGTAAAGGTAGCGGTGTCGTTACCCGTATCGCCAACACGATCCTTGGGCAGATGCAGACGCAGACGACTTGTCCTACTTGTGGTGGCGAGGGCAAGATCGTTGTCAAGAAATGTACGGAGTGTAACGGTGAGGGCGTCGTTCGCGACGATGAGATTATCACGATCAATATCCCTGCCGGTGTAGCCGAGGGCATGCAGCTCTCCATGAATGGTAAAGGCAACGCCGCACGACATGGTGGAATCAACGGCGACTTATTGATCCTTATCGAGGAGGAACCGCATCCGGAGTTGATTCGTGATGAGAACGATCTGTTATACAACCTGCTATTGAGTGTTCCGCAAGCAGCCTTGGGAGCCACGGTAGAGGTCCCGACCATCGACGGAAAGGCGAAATTGAAGATCGAGCCGGGTACACAGCCGGGTAAGGTGCTTCGTTTGCGTAATAAAGGACTTCCTTCCATCAATAGTTATGGTACGGGCGATTTGTTGGTGAACGTGAGTGTATATATCCCCGAGACTTTGTCGTCTACGGAGAAAGAGACGCTGAACGGATTGGAGAATTCACCGAACTTCCAGCCTAATAAGACGATGAAAGAGAAAATCTTCAGTAAGTTTAAGCACTTCTTTGATTAACGAATAGGAAAGACTACTGTGTTCGTGTGAGAACACTATAGCATTCGTGGATAAACACAGTAGTGTTTGGAAATGAATACTATAGTGTTTATCGCCGGAATACGGTAGTCTTTTTTCATAAGTCCTAAAATGAGTATCCTATGAGAATATATACCCGTGGAGGAGATAAAGGAAAAACCGGCATACATGGCGGTGAGCGTGTCGATAAGGATGACATCCGTATTGAGGCGAATGGGACGTTGGATGAGTTGAACGCCGAGATCGGCATAGTCCGTACGCTGCTGCCTCCCGATCATGAATGGCAGGTGTTGCTGGGTAGGATACAGCGTGAGATGATGACCGTGATGTCTCATGTGGCGACACCATCGGCGATCCGTGATAAGAATCCGAATCCACTCCCCGATGATTTGGCCGCCTTTTGTGAGTCCCATATCGATGATCTATCCGCCCAAATGGAGGATAACGGGTATTTTATCCTTCCGGGAGGCACACCTGTTTCGGCGCACCTCCAATTGGCCCGTACGATCACTCGCAGGGCCGAACGCCGCTTGTGGACATTGAATCGGAAAGACCCGGTTCCTGCCGGGATCATGGCGTTCGTGAATCGTTTATCGGATCTGTTCTTTACGATGGCACGTTATGACATGTTTCGTCAAGGGAACGCCGAGGAACGTTGGCAATCCTTCCTGTATAAGCGGAAAAATAAATCCTAGAGGGCGATATCTTGCCATTTGCCTTTCACGAGCTCACGGGTAGACTTGAAGCCGGCTTGCTTCAGCAACTTGAAAGCCTCCTTGCGACCGTCGTTCACCAAATCCGGATAATGGCAATCGGAGTTCACCATGACAGGGATATTCATTTCCCGCATCCGTGATAGGTATTCCACACGGGGGTAAAGCTCTTTTTTCTTGGTCCAGTTCTTGGTGTTGACCTCTACCATCAATCCTTTCTCCTGAACCAGATCCAGACAAGCCTCAAAAGGCTTCCGATACCAATCCTCCTCAAAATTGAAGATCTCGTACTTCTGTCCGTTCATATAGATCTTGTCCATATGCCCGACGATATCGATGCCTCCGGCCTCTATCATTTTCATCGTGGTATCGAAGAAACGCTTGACAAGCAACCGGACATCTCCTTCAAAATGACGCTCCACGGAGTGGGCGTATTCCCTGAATGAGCCGTCTATACAGACCATGTTCTCTTCGACCAGACGCTCTGATACGGGCAGGAAATGGATGGAACCGATCCGGTAGTCCAAAGGCAACTCTTGGAAATAGGGGATCGAGGCGTTATAGGTCTCGTCCAGATAATCAATCTCCAGACCGGCATATATTTCTAGTTGATCGCTGTATTTCTGTTTCAGTCGGTTTATCTCTTGCAGATACTCCGGCATATCGTCTTTAGACATATTCCAGAAGGTCTCGAACGGAAGCGGCGAGTGGGAGGAAAAACCGTACGCACGGAACCCGTGTGTTATGGCGAATCTCACGAAATCCTCCGGAATACTTCTTCCATCACAAAAAGTACAATGACTATGGTAGTTACTGAGTTGCATGATTGTTCTTAGTGATTAAAAAGCCACATCCAGATCATCTTGCCCGGATGTGGCCTTGTATGATGAATGAGAGAGGTGTTATTTGATAACGCCTAGCTCTTTTCCTACCTTGATAAACGCGGCGATAGCCTTGTCCAGATGCTCAGTCTCGTGGCCGGCGGACAATTGTACACGGATACGAGCTTGTCCCTTCGGTACTACCGGGTAATAAAAACCGGTTACGTAAATACCCTCTTCCTGCATCTTGGCGGCAAAATCTTGAGACAACTTAGCGTCGTACAACATAACGGCACAGATAGCGGATTGAGTCGGCTTGATATCGAAACCGGCTGCCAGCATCTTGTCGCGGAAGTAACTTACGTTGTTCATTAATTTCGTATGTAAAGCGTCGCTTTCCTTCAACATCTTGAACATCTCCAAGCTTGCGCCTACGATGGCCGGAGCCACGGAGTTAGAGAACAAGTAGGGGCGAGAACGCTGGCGTAACATATCGATAATCTCCTTCTTTCCGGTCGTGAAGCCACCCATGGCACCACCGAACGCCTTACCCAGCGTACCCGTGAAGATATCTACACGTCCGTAAACATCAAACTGCTCGGCTACGCCATGACCCGTCGGGCCTACGACACCGGCAGAGTGAGACTCGTCCACCATAACCAATGCGTCATATTTCTCGGCAAGCTCGCAAATCTTGTCCATCGGAGCGACATTGCCGTCCATGGAGAACACGCCGTCCGTGGCGATGATACGGTGACGTTGGGCCTGCGCCTCTTGTAGGCAACGCTCCAAGTCCGCCATATCGGCGTTAGCGTAGCGATAACGTTTAGCCTTGCATAAACGAACACCGTCGATGATAGAGGCGTGGTTCAAGGCATCCGAGATGATAGCGTCTTCCTCGCCGAACAATGGCTCGAACAAACCACCGTTAGCGTCGAAACATGCGGCGTAAAGGATCGTGTCCTCAGTCTTGAAATAGTCGGAGATGGCTGCTTCCAATTGCTTGTGCAAATCCTGCGTTCCACAGATGAAACGAACGGACGACATACCATAACCGTGTGTATCCATGGCTTCTTTCGCGGCCTTGATCAGTCGTTGGTTATCGGACAGGCCAAGATAGTTGTTGGCGCAGAAGTTCAAAACATCACTTCCGGCATTTACTTTGATGTCGGCTCTCTGTGGCGTAGTAATGATACGCTCGTTCTTGTATAAACCAGCGGCTTTGATGCCTTCAAGTTCATTTGTCAAGAATTCTTTAAGTTTTCCGTACATAAAAACTTCGTTTTTTATTAGTATTTAGATGTGAGTAGTAGCTTCGTTGTCAAAGCGACAGACAAAGGTCTGTTTTTTTTTTGAATTTTAATACTAAAAAAGAGAAGAAATTCATGTCTAAACTGTTTTATTCTCTATACCTTTGCCGACGGAAAAAAACTTAAATCTCATTAAACGCGATGAAGAATGTATTAGTAATTGGTTCTACCGGTCAGATCGGATCAGAGTTAACCATGAAATTAAGAAGTATCTACGGTGGGAACATAGTAGCGGGTTATATCCCGGGTGCGGAACCTAAAGGCGAGTTGTTAGAATCGGGACCTTCCGCTATCGTGGATATCACGAACGAGCAGCAGATCGCTGAGACGGTATCAAAATATAATATTGATACGATCTACAACTTGGCGGCTCTTTTGTCGGCTGTAGCAGAGGCTAAACCTCAGTTGGCGTGGAAGATCGGAATGGGGGGCTTGTTCAATGTGCTTGAGGTGGCCCGTGAGATGCACTGCGCCGTATTTACGCCGAGCTCTATTGGCGTTTTCGGTAACAATACCCCGAAAGACAAGACTCCTCAAGATACGATCCGTAATCCTCGTACGATGTACGGCGTGACGAAGGTATCCGGCGAGTTGTTAAGCGATTATTATAATATCCGTTTCGGCGTGGACACACGTTCGGTTCCCCGGATTGATCTCTTACGTAACACCTCCGGGTGGTGGTACGACGGATTACGCTGTCGATATTTACTATTCGGCCGCTAAGGGCGAGAAATTCGTTTGCCCGATCGCAGCCGGTACTTTCATGGATATGATGTACATGCCGGACGGCTTGCGTGCCGCTATCGAGATTATGGAGGCGGATTCTACGAAGTTCGTTCATCGCAACTCTTTCAACATTGCGTCGATGAGTTTCGATCCGGAGATCATCTTTAATAATATCAAGAAATATATGCCTGAATTCCAGATGGAGTATGAGGTAGATCCTTTGCGTCAGGCTATCGCCGAGTCGTGGCCGAACTCCTTGGATGATACTTGCGCCCGCCAAGAGTGGGGCTGGAAGCCGGAGTATGATTTGGATGCCATGACAAAAGACATGTTAGCTAAATTGAAAGAACGTTTCAATAAATAAGAGTGATGTTGTAGCCATGATTGTTTGTGGATAGAGGGGCCGGGGTATCATCGGGGGGATGATCCCCGGCCTTGTTTTTTAACGCTGCTATTTCAATAAATCCGGCCGGAGGCGTGCCGTACGCTCTTGTGCTTGTTGCAAGCGCCATTCTTCGATCTTGCGCTGGTGCCCGGATAATAGTACCTCGGGTACTTTCCAACCTTTGTAATCGGCGGGACGTGTATAAACAGGCGGGGCCAGTAAGTCATCTTGGAAGGAGTCGGAGAGGGCGCTTTGCTCGTCGCCGATCGCTCCCGGTATCAAGCGTACCACGGCGTCGGTTATGATAGCGGCGGCCAGCTCTCCTCCGGTAAGGACATAGTCTCCTACGGATATCTCTTTCGTTATCAAATGCTCACGGATACGATAGTCGATCCCTTTATAGTGCCCGCAGAGGATAATCATATTATTTAGTAAAGACATGCTGTTGGCCATGGGCTGGTTGAGTGTCTCGCCATCCGGGGAGGTATAGATTACCTCGTCATATTCCCGTTCGCTTTTCAACGCTGAGATCGCCCGGTCTATCGGTTCGATCTGCATCACCATTCCGGCCTCTCCTCCGAACGGATAATCATCCACCCGCCTCCATTTATTAGTGGTGTAATCCCGTAGGTTATGTAAATGAATCTCCGCTAATCCTTTATCTTGCGCCCTCTTGACGATAGAGCAATTAATCATCCCCTCGATCATCTCGGGAAGTACGGTAAGTATATCTATACGCATAAAAAATAGTTGTAACGTTAAAACCTCCCGCAAAGGTACATCTTTATTCTGACTCATCGTAAAGTGAGTCTCTATTATCTATGATTCGCGATAGAAAATTAAGAATGAATGAAACGCATGCGTTGGCGCAGTTAAGAGTTCGTAGAAGTTCATGAGGATATTTTTGTATCGTTTGAATTATTATTCGTACTTTTGTCCGTCAATTCGGCGGCTATCAATAGAGGCCGTCTCTTTAGAGAATAAATTTTATGAATATATCTTACAATTGGCTGAAAGAGTATCTTGATTTCGATCTGGAGCCAGAAGAAGTTGCTGCGGCGCTTACCTCTATCGGTTTGGAAACCGGTGGAGTAGAGGAAGTTCAAACCATTAAGGGCGGACTTGAGGGACTGGTTATCGGTGAAGTGTTAACTTGTGAGGAACACCCGAATTCTGACCATTTACATATTACGACCGTAAATG
>OOBJ01001460.1_pt1 | contig 14569 bp, 8 predicted proteins | sample 1671331 | NCBI WGS metagenome assembly OOBJ01 (sample SAMN06348145, study PRJEB24527) | human gut metagenome | biome: human gut; feature: ankylosing spondylitis patient; material: feces | host: Homo sapiens | place: China | collected 2015-10 | reverse complement strand
CAACACCGCTGCTTACAACGAAGGCAAAGCGACCCTCGCCAAGATCGAGCCGCTCATGCCCTACGTCAACCAGTACGTGGACTTCCGCAACGGCACCATCGCCAACCTCGGCGGCTTCTCGAGCGCCCAGGCATGGTTTGTCTCCGTCGTGCGTCCGATCGCGGCCAGCAAGGGCCTGGTCATTCCGGATGATGTGACCGACCTGCCGGCTTATATCCAGCAGATGGTCGCCGACGGCAAGGCCCAGCTCAAGCAGTACGAGGATGGTCTGGTCCAGCTGGCCGAGGCCGAGAAGGCCATCGCTGCAGGCGAGGCTCAGCTCAGAGACGCTGAGAAGCAGCTCGCGCAGGGCGAAAACGCGCTCGCGGCCGGCGGCAACCAGCTCGCCGACGGCAAGAAGCAGCTCAACACCTTTGAGGACGGCTGCGCGCAGGTCGCTGCCGGCTGTGAGCTCCTGATGAGCCAGCCTGCTTACATGAACGACGAAGGCAACGGCGACAAGAAAATGTGCCCGAGCGTTGCCGACATCCTCAAAGAGCGCTACGGCGACAACTTCTCCATCTGGGAGCTCGATGACAACGGTGAGATCCGCGTCGTCAACGGCTGCCAGTATCTGAACCTCGAAAACTGCCGCGCCGTTGGTCAGGCCGGCCGTGACTACATCTCCGTCTACCAGACCGCTGCCGTCACGAAGGAAGTCATGGGCAGACTCGGCGTCGTCGCCACGATGCTCCTCGCGTCCGTGCTCGGCCTCATCGCCGGCCTGTTCGGCATCCTGTCCGTGATCCGCATCAGCAAGGGCAAGATCGTGACCGCTTCCGTCTGCGGCATCATCTCCGCCGTCATCGCCGCTGCCGGCAACGTCATCGGTATGCTCACCGGCTACACCGGCTACACGTTCGCCTGCCGCTACGGCGAGGCCGGTGCCTACACCTATGAGTTCACGGGTCACACCCAGTTCGTTGCGATCGTCATTCTGGCCGTCGTCGCGATCCTGTTTGCGATCATCGCGTGTGTCGTCTCCGGCGCTTACAAGCGTTCGCAGAAGGCCGTCGCCGCCCAGGCTGCCGCCGCTGCTGCTCCCGTGGCAGTTCCGGTCGATGAGCCGGCCGCCGCTCCTGCTGCCGACGACAAGACCGCTGAGTAAAGCACAACATCAACAAAAAATCTCCGGAGGTAAACTCCGGAGATTTTTTTATGCGCTGCCGCGCCGGGACTCCGGCGCGGCAGCTTCGCCTGAAAGGCTTGAAAATCAAGCCCTTCGGCGGCGGTCGATTTGATTTGAGGCGGGCCTTGCCCCCTCGAGCTCCCCCGCGGCTCTATCCCTTTGCACTTGCGCATAGGTTTTAACTGTCTTGCACGACCGTTTCTATTCTCTGCCGCTCACTGCCAGAGCTCCGCCGTGACGAACTGCCGCCCCTTGCGTGACATGCCGCCCACTTCCGTGACGCTGCCCTTGCCCGCGCCGCGCAGCGACAGCACGTCGCCGGGCGCGACCGGCGCGTCCGGCCGCAGGCACTCGGAATAGTTCAGGTGCACCGCACCCGCGCGGATCTGCGCCGCAGCGCTCGTGCGCGAGAGGCGGAACATCCCGCTCACGACGGCATCCAGCCGCGCCGACTGCACCGTGAACGTCACGGGGCGCACCTTCCGCTCCGGCACCGGCACGGCGGCCAGCTCCACGGCCGCCGCCTTCACGCCCGTGCGGCCCACCTGCTCCAGCTCCAGCAGCGCCGGGGCCACGCTCGGCAGGCAGAACACATACGCTCCGTGGTCCTGCACGAGGATATCGCCGACCCACTCGCGCCGGACGCCGAGGCCGAGGATCGCGCCGAGATAGTCCCGGTGGCCGGGCGCGCCGAACGGCGCCGAAAAGTGCACGGCGCGCAGGTGCTCCGCGGGGTCAAAGTCCTCAGCCGCGAGGTAAAACGGCAGGAAAAACGCCGCCCGCCGCTCGCAGGCTTCCCCGCCGCCGTGCAGCACGAGCGTGCAGTCACGGTGACGGACCCAGTTCGTGAGCGCGTACTGCTCCGCCGGCGTCAGAAACGCCGTGGACGTGACCGTCGCCGTGCGCTCGCAGCGCTCGGCCAGATCGGCCGCACGGCGCAGAAGATCTTCCTCCATTGCCCTCACCTCCCGTTGAGGTCGCGGATGGCGGCCTCGAGCTGCTGCGCCACCTGCGCCAGCTCCTGCCGGAACTCGCGCGCACTCATGCGCAGCACGCCCGCGCGCAGCGCCGTGAGCTGGATGAGCGCATCGGACGTGACGACGCGCACGGACTCGTTCTTGCCGATCTCGTCGGCGAGCTTTTCCATATAGGCGTCCGCCGTCTCACCCTGGCGCGTGAAGACCACGTGCAGGCCGCTGCGGTCGAACTTCTCCCCCTGCCCGCCGGGCACGCGGTAGCCGTCAAACACGACCACGACCTCGCGGCGCGTGAAGGCGGCGTAATTGCTCAGCGCGTCCATGAGCCGCTCGCGCGCGGCGTCGATGTGGCCGCTGTCGGCCAGGGTGCGCAGCTCGTCCCAGGCGAAGATGACGTTGTAGCCGTCCACGATCACACGCTCGCGCCGGGGGTGGAACAGCTCGGCGCGCTCGGTCTCGTCCGCGCCGGGCGCGGCGTTGCGCACGGGGGCTGCATACTGTGCGCGGCGGATGGGGCCGAACTCGCGCCGCAGGATCTCCTCCAGCTCCCGGTCGTCGAGATCGAAGCGGCGGCAGAACATGCGCGGCGCGGGCGGGGCCTCGTCCGTCTCCGCCTTGCCGAAACCGGTGTCGATGTGCATATAATCGCGCACGCAGTCCCACGGGATGACCGTGCCCGCACCGTGCGCGCAAAAGACGCTGTCGGGCGTATTGTCGAGATCGCGCGTGGGCTCGTAGCCGCTCTCTGCGATGACCTCCTGCGCATTGTGGCAGGTATCATAGCCCGCGACGCTGCACGAAATGCGCCCGCGGCCGCGAGTATAGGCCGCGACCTCGGCGGGGTAATCGCGCATCGTGGCCACCGGCGCGCGGCCGGTGAGCACGGCCATGTCGCCGTGTGTCTCGGGTGAGGAAAACGTGCCGGACATGAGGCGCACGTCGCTGATCGCGCGGCCGATCTGCTCGGCCGGGACCTCGATGCGAAAGGCGTAGTACGGCTCGAGCAGGACGCTTTCGGCCTGCATAAGCCCCTGCCGCACGGCGCGCCACGTCGCCTGGCGGAAGTCGCCGCCCTCCGTGTGCTTGACATGCGCGCGGCCGGCTAGCAGCGTGATCTTCACATCCGTCAGCGGTGCGCCGGTGAGCACGCCGCGGTGGCACTTCTCGGCCAGATGCGTGAGGATCAAGCGCTGCCAGTTCCGGTCGAGCACGTCCTCGCTGCAGGCGGTGTCAAACGTCAGGCCCGTGCCGCGCTCGGCGGGCTCGAGCAGGAGGTGCACCTCGGCATAGTGGCGCAGCGGCTCAAAATGGCCCACGCCCTCGACCGGTGCCGCGATCGTCTCCTGGTAGAGGATGCGGCCGGAATCGACCTGCACGTCCACATCGAACCGCTCGCGGATGAGGCTCTTGAGCACCTCGATCTGCACCGTGCCCATGAGCTGGACATGGATCTCGCGCAGCGCCTCGTCCCAGACGATGTGCAGCTGCGGGTCCTCCTCCTCGAGCTGGCGCAGACGCGGCAGAAACGCGCGCGCGTCCACGTCCGGCGGCAGGCCGATGCGGTAGGTCAGCACCGGCTCGAGCGACGGCGGCATGGACGCCGCCGCGCTGCCGAGACCCTGCCCCGGATACGTCTGCGTGAGGCCCTGCACGGCGCACACGCCGCCCGCGGGAACGGCCTCCGCCGTCTCGAATTTTTCCCCCGCGTAGAGCCGGATGGCATTCACCTTCTCCTGCACGGGCGTGTCCGCGCCGCGGGGGAAATACGTCAGCGGGGTGCGCACGCGCAGCTGCCCGCCCGTGACCTTCAGGCACGTGAGGCGATTGCCCTGCGCGTCGCGCATGATCTTGAATACCCGCGCGCCGAATTCTGCCGGGTACTCCGGCGGCGCCGCATAACGTTCAAGCGCCGCGAGAAAGGCATCCACGCCCGTGAGCTTCAGCCCCGAGCCGAACAGGCACGGGAAGAGCTTACGGCTGCGGATGAGCGCGCGCACGGTCTCGTCCGGCAGCGCGCCGGTGTCGAGATACTGCTCGAGCACCGCCTCGTCGCACAGGGCAATCTGCTCCGGGTCGGGGGCGGTGAAGTCCACGCACGCGCCGCTCAGGTGCGCGCGCAGGTCGGCCATGAGCGCCGCGCGGTCCGCGCCCGGCAGGTCCATCTTCGTCACGAACACGAACACCGGCACCCGGTAGCGCCGCAGCAGCTGCCAGAGCGTTTCCGTGTGCGCCTGCACGCCGTCCGTGCCGCTGATGACGAGCACGGCGTAATCAAGCACCTGCAGCGTGCGCTCCATCTCGGCGGAAAAGTCCACGTGGCCCGGCGTATCGAGCAGCGTGACCGCCGTGTCGCCCAGCGTCAGGCGCGCCTGCCGCGAGAAGATCGTGATGCCGCGCGCACGCTCGAGCGCGTGCGTGTCCAGGTGCGCGTTTTTGTGGTCCACGCGCCCGAGGTCGCGGATGGCGCCCGTGCGGTAGAGCAGCGCCTCGGACAGCGTCGTTTTCCCGGCGTCCACGTGCGCCAGAATTCCCAAAACCAGTTGCTTCATAAGCACCTCGCCAAAATGCAAGAATAAAAACAGTATACCAAAAAACACGCCCGCGGGGAAGTCCCCCGCGGGCGTGCCTGCGAGAACCCAGCGAAGCGGTCCTCGTTGGGGCGCGCTCACCAGATGTTATCCGGGTACTTGCCCGCAGCGCGCAGCGCGCGCAGCGCCGCGACCACATCCGGCAGGTCGTCGTGATATGTCACGCCGTGCCAGGCGTCATCCGTGTGCAGCATGGTCACGTCCGCCGTGCCGGCGCGCAGCTGCGCGTCCACGACCGACGGGACAAAATACTCGCACTTGAGCGGGTTGCGCGGCAGATTCTCGTCCAGAAACGCCGGGAACCGGCGCTCGAGCTCGCGCAGGTACAGCGGCGAGAAGCCCCAGAAGTTCATGGACACCGTCGTGTCGCCCGGCAGGTCGATGAAGTGCGCGCCGTCCTCGGTATAGGCGGCGTCCGCGCCGCGCTGCTCGATGTGCGTGCGCTCCGTGATGCTCTCGAGCATGCCGTCGCGCTCCGTGCAGACGCCGCGCGACACGCTGCCGTTGGCCGTGACGGTATTGCGCAGGCGGAAGCCCACCATGGCATACGACCGCTCGGGGCGCGGCACGGCGAGAAAATCGTACAGCAGGCGGTAGGCCTCGATGCCGTAATAATCATCGGAATTGATGACGGCAAACGGCCCGTCGATCTCGGGCGCGGCGCACAGCACGGCGTGGGCGGTGCCCCACGGCTTCGTGCGGCCGTCGGGCACGGCGTAGCCCGCCGGGAGCGTGTCGAGCTTCTGATAGGCATAGCGCGCGTCGAACGCCGCGGCCACGGCCGGGCCGACGCTCTCGCGAAACTCCTCGGCCGTGTCCTCCTTCACGACGAACACGACCTTGCGGAAGCCCGCGCGGTAAGCGTCAAAGAGCGAATAGTGCAGCAGAAAATGGCCATACTCGTCCACGGGCGTCGTCTGCTTCGGGCCCCCGAAGCGGCTGCCCATGCCGGCGGCCATGATGACCAGACAGGGTTGGTTCATAAGTTGATTCCCTCCATATTTCCAAACGGATCTGTGCCATTATAGGCCGCAGGTCACAATTTGTCAATTTGCCGCGCGGTCATCTTGGCTTCCTGCGCGGGATATGGTATACTGCTTGCTATCTTGACAGTTTGGGCGGGAGGAGATCATCATGCAGCAAAAGATCGGCACGCTGCGCCTGGCGCTGACGTTTGCCGGGTGCTTTCTCGGCGCGGGGTACGTGTCCGGGCAGGAGCTGTGGCAGTATTTCGGCGCGTTCGGCGCGCGGGGGCTTCTGGGGCTCGTGCTCGCGATCGTGCTGCTCGGCGGCACCGGCGTGCTGCTCCTGCGGCTGAGCGCACGCACCGGCATCGAGGCGATGGACGCGCTGATCGTGCGCGCGGACATCCCGTGGCTGCGCACGGCCGTCGGCGTGCTGACGGCGGCGCTGCTGTTCGGCGTCGTGTGCATCATGGCAGCCGGCATCGGCGCGCTCGGCAATCAGATGCTCGGCCTGCCGGTGTGGCTGGGCGCGGCCATTGCGTGCGTGCTCATCGCGGCGGCGGCGTATTTCGGTCTCGGCGGCATGGTGTCAGTGTTCACGGTCGCCGTGCCGTGCATGATCGTGGCCGCGCTCGTCATCGCGGGCATCCGGCTGCACCGCGCGGAGCTGACCGCCGCGGCCTTCGCCGCCGGGGACACGAACCCCATGCTCGGCAGCTGGGCCACGAGCGCCGTGAACTACGCGGCCTACAATTTCTTCGCCACCGTGGGCATTCTCGCCCCGCTGACGCACCACCTGAAGAAGCCCGGCACCGCCGTCTGGGGCACTGTGCTCGGCTGCGTGCTGCTGCTGGCGGTCGCGCTCGGCGTGCTTGCCGCGCTGGCCACGAGCCCGGAGAGCACTGCGGCTCCGCTGCCCATGCTCGACCTCGCCTGCCGGCTGGGCGCGGCCGGCGTTGTGTACGCCGTGCTGCTGTTTCTCGGCATGTTCGGCACGAGCGTGTCCTCGCTCGTGGCCGTGCTGACCTACGCCGGGCAGAAGTCCGCATGGCTGGCCGGGCACCGCACGGCCCTGCTGCTCGTGCTCACGGCCGCAGCCTTCGCCGGGAGCCTGTTTGGCTTCGGCGACCTGATCGGCACCGTCTACCCGGTCTACGGCTATCTGGGCATGGCCGCAATGCTGCTCGTGGCCGAGCACGCCGTGCACGCGCGGCGCGCGGGAAACAACTGCGCCGCAACTGGAGATTGACCCGGGGCGGCAGACCTGATACAATGAAGGCAATGACAAATACCACGTTTTTTGGAATTTTTACAGGAGGAACCGCGATGAAACATCTCAAGAAGGCATTCTGCCTGCTGCTGGCGGCCGTGATGCTGCTGGCGCTGGGCGTGCCGGCCATGGCAGCGGGCGAGATTCCGGTCGATGCCGAGCACTTCCCGGATCAGGCGCTGCGCACGTACGTGACCGATTACTGCGACACGAACAAGGACAACAAGCTCTCGGCGGCCGAGTGCGAGGCCGTGCAGTGCATCGACCTGTTTGAAATGAAGATCACAAAGGTCGCCGACATGACCGGCATCGAGCACTTCACGAACCTGCACGAACTGATTGCGTGCAACAACCAGATCGCAACGCTCGACCTGAGCGGCATGACCAAGCTCGAAAAGCTCGACGTGTCCGGCTGCACCAAGCTGCAGAGCCTGAAGCTCGCCGGCTGCACCGCGCTCATGACGCTCGACGCCTCGAGCTGCGCGCTCACGACGCTTGACCTCACAGGCTGCACCGCGCTCAGATCCGTCGCGTGCTCGTACAATGCGCTCACCGCGCTCAACGTGCCCGCCGCCGAAAAGCTGACCACGCTCGAGTGCAGCGCCAACCGCCTGACCGCGCTCGACCTGAGCGGACACAAGGCGCTCAAGGTGCTCACGTGCAGCCTCAACAGCCTGACGAAGCTCGACCTCACGGGCTGCACCGCGCTTGAGTCGCTCGATTGCAGCGACAATGCGCTCGCCGCGCTCGACCTGAGCGGCTGCACCGCGCTCAATGCCACCACGCAGGGCGACGGCAAGGCCGAAAACCCGATCCTCAGCCCGCAGTACCTGCCGGAGCAGACCGGCGCGGTCACAGGTGACGGCAAGTGCACCGTGTACCTCGACGCCATCGTCGGCAAGAACAACATCGCTAGCGTTGCGCGTGTGCCGGACGCGAACTACGACAAGCAGACCGGCGCCGCCGTGTACGCCAAGACGCCGGACTATTTCTCCTACAGCTACGACACCGGGCGCAAGGGTCTGCCGGCCATGACCGTGTATTTTGAGATGCAGGGCCTGACCAGCGGCGTCGCGCTCAATGAAAAGGCGTTCCCGGACGCGGCCTTCCGCACCCTGCTGGCCGAAACGGCCGACGTCAACGGCGACGGCCAGCTCTCGACGCTCGAGCTGCGCCATGTGAGCGAGCTCAACTGCAGCAGCCACGGCATCGCCGACCTGACCGGCATCGAGCACTTCACGGAGCTCGTGGCGCTCAACTGCGAGAACAACAAGCTCACCGCGCTCGACGTGTCGAAAAACACGCACCTGAGCGAGATCTACTGCGGCGGCAACCAGCTCGCCACGCTCGACCTGACCGGCCTGCCCATCAAGGACGCCGAGACCGACACCGGCCACGTGCAGAAGCTGCCCGGCAGCTACGCGCTCACCGGCACGGAAAACGGCGTGGGCCTGTTTGACCTCAGCCAGATCGTCGGCAAGGACAACATCGGCAGCATCACCGCCGTCAAGGGCGGCAGCTACGACAAGAAAACCGGCATCGCACGCTACAGTGCCGCCGTTGAAAAGCCGAGCTACACCTACGCCACCGGCAGCAGCGCCGTGGCGCTCACGGTCGAGTTCACGCTCGATATGAGCAAGCTGCCCAAGTCCCCGTTCACAGATGTGACGGCCGGCGCGTGGTTCTATGACGCCGTGCTCTACGCCTCCGGCAGAGAGCTCATGGTCGGCACGGCCGACGCCACGTTCAGCCCGAACATGCCCATGACGCGCGCCATGCTCGTCGCGGTGCTCTACCGTCTGGCCGGCAGTCCGAGTGTCAGCGGCAAGACGCCGTTCACGGACGTGGCGGCCGGCACGTGGTACTCCGACGCCGTGCTCTGGGCCTACCAGAACGACATCGTCGCCGGCACGTCCGACACCACGTTTGAACCGCTGAGCAACATCACGCGCGAGCAGATCGTGGCCATTTTCAGCCGCTACACCGCAAAGTTTGCGCCCGACAAGGCCAAGGCCGCCGCAGAGTTGACCGGCTTTGCCGACAGCGCGAGCGTGTCCGACTGGGCCGTGAACGACATGAAGTGGGCCGTCGCGCAGAAGATCATCGGCGGCCGCGAAAACGGCGGCCGGCTCTATCTGGCGCCGCAGGGCAACGCCAGCCGCGCCGAAGTGGCGACCATCCTCATGCAGTACTGCGCGCTGTAACGCGCCCCCCGAAATTCAACCGGAGAAGGAGTTTTCACCATGTCCAGAACAAAGTTCATGGGTATTTTTCTCGTCATCCTCGGCGTCATCAGCCTGGTCGTGGGCATCATCCGCGGCGACATGACCAGCAGCGCCGCGATGTTCATCGGCTATCTCGTGCCGGCGCTGCTCGGCGCCGTGATCCTGATCGTCGACCACACCGGCGGCGGCGAGAGCAAGACCGAGACCGGCCCGTCCGACGCGGCGCTCGCCGGGCAGAAAAACAAAAAGAAGAAAAAATAAGAAAAGCCGCTGCCCGGACGGGCAGCGGCTTTTCTGCGCGCAAAAAAGTTCCGCCGGACATTCCCGTCCGGCGGAACGCATAGGGTTAGGATATGGTGCTCAGCAGACCTTCGGCTCCGGGAACTTGGAGTGGAAGCTGTTGGCCTCGACCCAGTCGATGGCGGCTTTGATGCCGTCCCAGGTGGCGGGCTCGCCGCGGCCGACGGTCGCCATGGTCAGGCAGGCCTGCTCGGCGGGCGTGAGCGTGGTCTTGGCAGCCTTCGCGTTCAGGCGCTTGGCAATGTCCTTGATCTTCACCTTCATAATCAGGCGGTACGGCAGCGGCAGACGCTTCAGGTCAAAGCGGCCCTGCAGCGGGAACACCGCAACGTCAGCGCCGAGGCCGTTCTTCTTGCGGCAGACTTCCTCCGCGTTGGCAGCCGGAGCGCCCATGCCGACCGAAACCACGCCGACCACGTTATAGCGCTCCTTGGCCTTGTTCAGGCCAACAACCTTGCCGGCCAGCAGCCAGCCGATGTAGACCACCTTGCGGCCGGTCGGGCAGATGTGCGACTGCTCCGTAAAGAACGGAACGTGCAGCGCTGCCGACATGCGGTGGGCGTACTCCTCACAGGAACCGGAGAGCGAAGAATAAACAATCGCGTCAATCATCGTGAAAAATCCCCTTTCAGTTTGTGGCGGAACCAACTGTGTCCCTTGTTTCCTTGTTTTATCATAGTCAAATCTTAAACAAAAGTCAAGATTCACTTTCCGAAATTGGCATAGATATCCGACGTTTGGGTAGAAAAAGGCACATAATTCCGGCATTTTCCCGTCCGAAGAGAAAATGCGGTCATTTTCCCTGCACGCGCCTCTTGCAGATCGACGGCGGATTCAGTATAATGTAGATTGGTTTGATAACAAAATTTTCACCCTGATATGGAAGGCGGTGCAGATCGCACATGGAAGAACGATTCCGCAATCTGGACTATCAAAACTGGAAACCCGTGCGCACGCTCGGCAGCGACTCCTACGGGACGGTGTACGAGATCGCGCGCGACGACGGCTTCGGCATGGTGGATCACGCGGCGCTGAAGGTGCTGTCGATCCCCGCCGCACCGGAGGATTTTGACGCCCTCGTCGCCGAGGGCCGCACGCCGGAGGAAGTGACCGCCCTGCTCCACCGTCAGGTGGAGACGATCGCGCGGCAGCTCATGGCGGTCGACGCCATCAGCGACGAGCCGAACCTGCTGCGGTGCGAGGATCACGTCATCCGCGCGCACGCGGACGGCCGCGGCTGGGACATTTATGTGCGCACGGAGCTGCTGCCGTCCCTGCCGGACTACCTGCGCAACCACCCGCACGGCGAGGCGGACATCATCCGGCTCGGCGCCGGACTGTGCAGCGCGCTGGAGGCCTGCCATCGCCGCGGCATCGTGCACGGCGACATCAAGCCGCGCAACGTCTTTGTCGGCGGCGGCAACTTCGACGAGCAGGTCACGTATAAGCTCGGCGACTTCGGCATGGCGCAGTTTTCCGCCGTGGACAACACGAATGATTTCATGGCGCCCGAGGTGCTGTGCGGCGCGGAGGTCTCGCCCGCGAGCGACCTCTACTCCGTGGGCATGGTGCTCTACTGGGCGCTCAACGAGCGGCGCATCCCGTTCGTGCCGCTGCCGCCGACGGCGGTGGAGGCGTCGGACCTCGCCATCGCGCGCGAGCAGCGCCTGCGCGGCGACCCGCTGCCCGAACCGCTGCACGGCGGTCAGGCGCTGAAGAACGTCGTCATGCGCGCCTGCGCCGACGATCCGGCCCAGCGCTACGCCTCCGTGGAAGAGTTCCGCGCGGCCCTGCTCGCCGTGGCGCGCCGCGCCGCAGCGGCCCAGCCGCAGCAGCAGCCACCGCAGGCCGTCCGCCGCGAAGCGCCCGCACCCAGAGCCGCAGCGGCGGATGCGTTCCCCGGCGCAAAGCCGAAGGCGCAGCGCAAGGCCGTGCCGGTCGAGACGGAGGACGCGGAAAAGCCGCGCAGCACAAAGAAAACCATCGCCATCGTCCTCGGCTCGCTCGTCGTCGTTGCGCTCATCGCGCTCATCCTCGTCATGGCGCTGCAGGGCGGCAAGTCCGGCGTCGGCTCGGTCACGCTCGACCACGAGCAGGCCGAGATCGCCCCGCAGGACACCCTCACGCTCAAGGCCACCGTGCTCGACGCCAACGGCCAGGAGCTGACGGACGAAACGCTCACCTGGTCGAGCAGCAACGCCGCCGTCGCCACCGTGAAGGACGGCGTCGTCACCGGCGTGACCGAGGGCAAGGCCAAGATCACCGTCAAGGCCGGCAAACGCTCGGCCGACTGCACCGTCACCGTCACGAACGACGCCATTGAGGTCAAGAGCCTCAAGCTCGACAAGGACAAGGCCGAGCTGCAGATCGGCGACTCGCTCACGCTCACGGCGACCATGCAGCCCGCAAACGCCCCGGACGATCTCGTCTCCTGGGCCAGCAGTGACCCGAACATCGCCACCGTGAAAAAGGGCATCGTCGTGGCAACGAGCTCCGGGGCCGTAACGATCACGGCCTCCGCCGGCAGCTGCACCGCCACGTGCCAGATCACCGTCAAGGCCCCGTCGCGCGTCGACAGCGTCACGGCCGAGACCGGCTCGGCCACGCTCGACCTCGGCAGCACGAAAACCGGCACCATCACGTTCCACATCCACGGGCAGAATCTCGACAGCCTGCAGGACACCGTGAAGGTCTATGCGGCCGACGGCAGCGTCGTCTCGCTCGGCCAGCCGGTGCGCACCGGCAACGGCACGGACGACACCTACTCCGTCACAGCCACGGCCGCCGCGGCCGGCTCCACCAGCGTGATCCTGCAGATCACCGGCGCCGACGGCACGACGCACTCCGCCGCCTGCACCGTCACGGTCAAGGAGAGCAAGACCATCCTCGACCTGATCCCCGGCATGAACGGATGACCCAAAACCGCAAAACGATCCCCCGGATGCAGCCGCATCCGGGGGCATTTTTTGTGTCTCCGGCCTTTTTGACGGCGGCCGGAGGGGCGATTCAGTTTTTGTCCTTTGCCCAGTGCGCAAAGTAGTCGCTGCGGAACGTGTCCCACGAGACGTCCAGCTGCTCGCGCACCCGCTCGCGCATGGCCAGCACGGCCGGGTTGGCCGAAACGTCGCTGCCGGTGTCATAGGTTTTGCCGTCATACCACGCGTAGTTGCGGAAATTGACCACGCCGCCGTCCGGGCCGAACATATCGCTGCCGATGTAATACGTCGGGTCGGCGTCCAGCGAGAACAGGTCCACGATCGTCGGCGCGATGTCCATCGTGCTGACGTATTTTTCGGAGACTTCCGGCGTGATGCCCTCCGTCCAGATTACGAACGGCACGTTCGAGAGCATGTTGTGATCCGTGGTGCCCTTGATGGCATTGATGAAGTCCGCATCGGAAAAACACTTGCAGTAGTGATCCGTGAACAGCACGAGCACGGTGTCCTCTGCGTGGCCGTCCGCCTCCAGCCGTTCGCGCAGCCCACCGATGAACGCGTCCGTTTCCATCGCCTGCGCCACGGCGCGGGTGTACTCCTCCTTCTGCGCCTCGGTCGCATACGGCACGGTGCTGTAGTCAATCACGGCACGGGCGCGCTCGAGGTGCGGCTCCGCAATGTTCTGCTGCTCGGTCGTATACGGCCCGTGGCCGGAATACGTGATGAGGAAGCTGAAAAACGGCTCGTCCGAGACGATCTGGTCATAGCCGCGCAGGAGCTGCGAATCGAGCATATAGTCGTCCATGCCCAGAGCGGCATAGTCATTGTAGGATTCGTAGCCGAAGTTCAGATGGATCTGCCCGCGGTTATAAATGCCGGGGGCGGCAGCGTGATAGGACTGGGCGCGGTAGCCCGCATCACGAAACAGGTTCGCCAGCGAATACGGCAGCGCATGCTCGGTGTAATACGAATTGCGCACATGATACTCCGGCGCGATGAGGCCGGTGTTCGCCGTAAACTCCGCGTTGAACGTGCCGGCCGAGAGGAACATGGGCGAATAATAATTGGGGAAATACAGGCCCTCCCGCTCCATCTGCCAGAGGTTTGGCATATATTCCGGCGTCACGAGCCAGTCGTCGGTCGACTCCATCATGATCAGGATCAGGTTCTTGCCCGCGAACGCGCCGGTCATGGGCGTGTCGGCCGCCTGCTTCGGGTGGGACGCATAATAGTCGTCCAGCTCCGCGATGCGCGCATCCGCCGCCGTGGTCTGCGGCCAGAGCGTCACGGCTGCGCCGCGCACGGTATACTGATACAGGCCGGTCAGCATCAGACAGCGGTTGGCGTTGCTAAACTCCGTGTAAATGTCCTTGACCGTGTCGTGGCTTCCGGCGTCATTCCAGGCGAGATACTCGTTGTGGTCCTGGTCGTTGCCCCGGTTCAGCTGCGTGCTGTGCACGATCAAAACGCCCGCCGCACACATGACCGCCAGCACGGCGGCCACGATCCGGCCGCGGCGGCCGGGGCGCTCCTTCGGCGTGAAGATCACGGCGCAGAGCATCAGCGCCAGGCACACCGCAAGGCTGATCCACTCCCCCGCCTTGAGCCGGAAATAGGCCGCGCTGAGAAAGCACGCGCCGTCGCCGGCATACGCGAGGTCGGCAAACGAAAAGCACGTACCCGTCAGCTGATAAAGCACGCAGTGCGCAACACACAGCAGCGCAAACGGCACGAACGTGACCAGCAGGAAGATCCGCCGGCCCGTCCGCGGCAGCAGCGCCGCGATCGCGGTCATAGCACCCGACCACAGCAGCGTAAACACCAGCGGCTGCCACGACCAGAGCGACACATTGCTCATATTGCCGTAAAACAGACGCAGAGAGAAATCCAACAGATAATACGCCAGAAACGCCAGCAGCAGACTCAGCCACAGCGGGTCCGGGCGCAGCCGCCGCGCGCGCTTGACCGGCGCAAAAACGGTCGTCATGAAAAACATCCTTTCAGGAAAAGCAAAAAGCATCCGCTAAAATGTTACAAAAATATTTGTTATTATAGTAGTTTCCCATCCCCGCGTCAATTTCAACATTGAAAAATCCGCCTGGAAAATGCAGGCTTTCCTGCGCACGGCGCAAAACGGGGG
>OOBJ01001457.1_pt1 | contig 14580 bp, 9 predicted proteins | sample 1671331 | NCBI WGS metagenome assembly OOBJ01 (sample SAMN06348145, study PRJEB24527) | human gut metagenome | biome: human gut; feature: ankylosing spondylitis patient; material: feces | host: Homo sapiens | place: China | collected 2015-10 | reverse complement strand
TCCGTCCTGGTCAATGCCAAGAATCTCTGGTATTTTATCTCCTACATTCATAATTATTTATTATTTAAAAGTTATACTATTCTTCTATCTATTATTTCTTCCTTTTCACCCCTCTTACTGCCTCACTTTCCAATGGATTCTCGGGCCAGAAGTGTTTGGGGTAGCGGCGCTTCAGCTCCTTGCGCACCTCGAAATAGGTGGATTGCCAGAAACTGGCGAGATCCTGCGTAAGCTGAACGGGCTTGAAACCTGGAGAGAGCAGCTCCAGCAACAGAGGCTGCCTGCCATCATCAACAGCTGGCGTCTGAGTCATTCCGAAGCATTCCTGCAGACGGACACTGAGGATGGGAGCCTCGGCTCCCTGACGATAGTCGATGCGGATATGACTGCCCGATGGAACCACGATGTGGGTGGGTGCGAGGCGGTCTATCTCCTGCTGTTGCTCGTATGGAATCTGTGTCCAGAGGATTTCCGGGAGATTGAGCTTCCTGAGTTCGGCGGTGCTCGTCTTGAGCTTTCCGCCCTGGTCCAGATAGAAGGGCAACCATTCGGCGGCTGTCTCCATCAGGTGCGTGGTGGACAGATCGGGCAACTCCATTTCAGGGTGCCACGCTCGTACCTGCGCCACTCTCCGCTGTAACCGCTGAACATCTTCGTTCCAATCCAGCATGCTGAGTCCTTCCTTCCGGATGGCGGTGCAGAGAATATGGATAATCTGCTGTTTGTCGGCATCCTGGAGCGGTTTGCTATCCACCACCAGGGTTCCGATGCGTCGCTCTCTCTGCATCCTGATCATTCCCGCCTTACTGTCCCACGAGATGTTGTCGAACTCGTGGGTAGGAAGGTCGTTGATGTTTACGGGAGCCGAGAGAAACACTCTGCCTGCCTTTCCTGAAGATGGAAGCGGGGTGGAAGCATTCGTGCCCGACGGCTGAGTAGATATATTGAGCGAGGCGATGGCGAGCCATTGCTGCGCCGACATTGCATCGCTTGAATCGATGAAGATTGTCTTGCCGTTCGACATTCTGAAATGTCCGATATTATCGATGGCCATGGCGATGCGCTCAGGATAGGCTAGGGCAATCAGTCTGCCCACTTCCTCTGCATCCACCGGCTCATTGTCTTCCTTCACCTTGAGCATCCTGCGGTATTCCTGGGCTATCTGGGCAATGCGTGCCCATCTGCCCAGACTGTTTTTCTGTCGCTGCGAACGGAGGATGGAGAGGCGCAGCGCCATATCCGAATCCTCTGCGTCGCTCATCGGGTCTTTCTCTTCCAGCAGGGCGGCAACATCGCAGGCTAGAGCTTTGAGTGCAGAAGATTCTGAACTCATCATCATCTTGGCGATGCGCGGATGACAAGGCAATGTTGCCATCTTCCTGCCCAATGGGGTGATGCTGCCATCCGGTTCTATCGCTTCAAGAGAAAGAAGCAATTCCTTGGCATTGAGAAGGTTACTGCTTGATGGTGGGGTAAGCCAGAGCAGCGACTGGGGATTGTTCTCGCCAAAGGCTGCAATGTCGAGTACCATCGATGTAAGGTCGGCTTCCTCTATCTCCGGTCGGCGCTGGTCTTCCATCAGATGTTCCGAGGTCTGAGTCCACAACCGGTAGCAGATTCCTTCTGCCACACGTCCGGCTCGTCCTTTTCTCTGGGTTGCCATATCCTTGCTGATGGTTACGGTTTCCAGGTGGCTCAATCCCGTGCGGGCGTTGTAAACCAGTTTTCTGCAGAGTCCGGAATCCACCACGATTCTCACGCCTTCGATGGTAAGCGAGGTTTCGGCAATAGGTGTGGCGAGCACAATTTTCCTTTCTCCCTCTTTCGAAGGGGCTATGGCGAGGCGCTGCTTCTCGGGTGGAAGATTGCCGTAGAGCGGATAAACCTGCGGAACGGAAAGTTTAGCAGAAGCAGATGATGCAGCTGCAGACCTGCTGAGGCTCGCATCCAATATCTCCTTGCATTTTAGAATCTCCGACTGTCCCGGAAGGAAAGCCAGAATATCTCCCTCGTACCTATCTGCAGCCTTGAGGATGGTAGCCGCCACCTCTTTATATATGTCGTATCGCGCAATATCGGTCTCTGAATAAATGGTCTCTACGGGGAACATCCGTCCTTCGCTCTCTATCAATGGTGCCTGAAGAGCCTCGCAGATGGCAGTAGCATCGATGGTTGCCGACATGATGATGATCTTCAAATCTGGTCGGATGATTTCCTGAGCCTGTCGGGTGAGGGCAAGCGCCAGGTCGGAGTTGATGCTTCGCTCGTGAAACTCATCGAAGATGACGGCGCTCACTCCTTCGAGCGTGGCGTCGTGGATGAGCATTCGGGTGAGGATTCCCTCGGTGAGCACCTCGATGCGGGTTTCTGAAGAAACCTTGTTCTCGAAGCGTACCCGGTAACCCACGGTCTTGCCCACGGGTTCGCTCAAGATGCTTGCCATTCGTTCAGCTATCTGACGGGCAGCAAGGCGGCGTGGTTCCAGCATCAGAATCTTTCCCTGTGGGGTGGCTCCGAGGAGGGTGAGTGGAAGCACGGTGGATTTTCCGGCTCCCGGCGGAGCAGTGACAACAAGGTTTGCCGACTCTTTCAGGGTGCTGTTGATGGCGTCGGCTATCTGGAAGGCAGGAAGATGACCTGCCTGCTGTTTGATTCTATCGTAATTCATACTGCAAAGATACACATTATTTTTGTGATGGGCAAATGATTAGAAAGGTAATGCATGAGAATGGCGAATCTTGTAGATTTTTTCCCTTATCTGGTTCCATTTGGCTAGGACCAGGTAACCAGATACGACTGCCAGATAGAGAAGCATCAACTGAAGGAGTGACAGATGAAGATGGTCTATGCTGGCACCCGGCAACAGACTGGTAAGCCGGAAGGCGGTATGGGTGGCTTGGGTAATGCTGGCAAGTACTGCTGCTACATGTTGCATCAGCCAGGTGCCGACGGAGGCAAGGCTGGAAATGTAGGTAAGGGGAGAAAGCAGCAGGAGTAGGGCACAAAGATAGAGGATGAGGGTGGCTGCCGGGATGGCGATGAAGCTGGTGAGCAGGGAGTAGCAGGATATTCTGCCGAAATAATAGACGATGAGCGGAAGCGTACCTATCTGTGCCGCCAGGGATACGCTGAATAGTCCCCAGAGGCAACGGATGATCTTGCCGTGGGATTTGAGCAGTCCGAAGAGCGGGGGATAGAATATGAGGATGGAAGCCACGGCGAGAAAGGACATCTGGAAACTGATGTCGAAAAGATGGAAGGGATTCAGAAACAGCATGATGACATAGGCTAGCGCCAGGGTGTTGAGCGAAAGGTCGGGGCGCAGGGCTAACAGGCAGAAACTGTAGATGCTGAGCATGGAGGCTGATCTGACGGCACTAGGGGGAAAGCCGATAAAGACGACATACGCCCATACGGCAACGAGGGACAAGGCAATGGTGGGTCTGGAACGGCGCTTTCCGCCCAGAAGAATCACGAAGAGCTGGAAGATAATGCCTATGTGCAAGCCGCTAACTGCCAGTATATGACTTGTGCCGGAGATGGAAAAACTCTCCTTGGTTTCCCGGTCGAGTGAACCCTTATCGCCCATCGCCATCGCAGAAATCACGGCGAAATCCTGTCCTTCGATATGATAAGTATGCAGCTGCTGTTCCAGCTGCTGGCGGAAGGAACGGCTTGCCAGGATGGTGCGGTCAATGGGGGAGAGTGACTGGTAGGTCATGATGCTGCCAGGCGTTTTCGTCTTATCGATATGATGGGAGGTGATGAAACCGCCCAGACAGAACAGGCAGAGCGACAGAAGGAAGCTCTGAAGAAGGACCAGCTGCTTGATTTTTCTGAAGAAGAGCCGGAAAAACTGACGGTTTTCATTGAGTACATAGCAGCAGCTGGCTAAGGCTATGGCAATGATGGCTGCAATGAGCCAATAGCGCGTGGAGAAGTAATCATAGCTGTATCTGGCTGTGATGATGCTGAGTGATAGTATGAGGCTGAAGAACATCAGCGGAGTGACTGGGAGTCTTTTATTTCTGTCCATTTTAGCCGTGTTTTCAGGTTCGTTTAAAAAAAGAGAAGCCCGACAAAAGGTTGGGATAGTCCAACTCTCTTATCGGGCTTCTCATATATATAATAATGTATAAGCCTGCCTGGAAGCAGAAATATATCATTTCGGGAGATTACTCTCTCTTGAGATTATTCTCTCTTGAGATTATTTGCCGAATCCGAAGATACGCTTGATGAATTTCTTCACAGGATTATCGTTCTTCTGTGGATTGACAACAGGAGCGTACTTGCGAGGACCGGAATTCTCAGAACCCTTCTTCTGCTGGTTCTGAGGAGCAGCGCCCTGTCGCTTCTGCTGGTTCTGCTGAGCGCCACCCTGCTTCTTCTGGGCTACACCTCTGCCTCGGCCATTGCTGCCTGGACGAACATTGTTCTCATTGCCCGGGCGCTGGTTGCCGTTAGACTGCTGATTGCCCTGCTGGTTGCCGTTCTCATTGTTGCGCTGCTTATTGTTGTTGCGGCGCTTGTTGTTATTGCGATTCTTCTGTGCGCCATTCTCGCCATTGTTCTGAGGAGTCTTTTCCTGACGCTCGTTTGGCTTGTTTGGCTTGCGCTTGTGTGAAGTCTGGTCGCGGTCTTTCTGTCTGCGGCTCTTGGCGCTGGTCTTGCTCTTGCCCTCGCCGTTGCTGTTATTGTTGCCGCCGCGGTTGCCGTTGCGGTTGTTCCCGCCCTTGCCCTTTCGACCATTGTTGCGTTTTGAAGGCTTGTTGAGCTTGATGTATTCAGGGCCTTCGCCGCAATCTTCCGGCAGAGGCATCTTCTCTACCACCTTCTCCAGGAACTTCTCAATCTGCTGGAACCAGTACTGGTCTTCCTCGTTGACGAAGGTGATGGCTCTACCATCGCGGTTGGCACGGGCTGTACGGCCGATGCGGTGAACATAATCCTCAGTATCGTGAGGAACGTCATAATTGATGACCATCTCGATATCATCAATATCGATTCCACGAGCCACGATATCCGTAGCAACCAGTACGTCGAACTGACCGCTCTTGAACTTGAACATTACATCATCGCGCTCTGCCTGCTCCAGGTCGGAGTGCATTGCACCGCAGTTGATGCCAATCTGCTGAAGGGCAGCAGCCAGCTGCTTCACCTTCATCTTGCTGCCGCTGAACACGATGACGCGCTTCATATCGCCAGCCTTGAAGATATCCTTGATGATGGTCATCTTCTGGGTCTCGTAACAAACGTAAGCCTCCTGCTTGATCTTCTCGGCAGGCTTGCTTACGGCAAGCTTGATCTCTACAGGATCCTTGAGCAGGGCCTTGGCAAGTTCCTCAATTTTCTCAGGCATGGTGGCAGAGAACATAATGGTCTGGCAGGTCTTTGGCAACTTGGAAGCGATGGTATTGATGTCTTCTGAGAAGCCCATGTCGAGCATGCGGTCGGCCTCATCGAGAATGAAGAAGCTTACCTTGCTCAAATCTACATTACCCAGGGAAATGTGGGTGATGAGGCGACCTGGAGTAGCAATCACGACATCAGCACCCATGCGGAGGCTCTTCAGTTCCTGATCGTAGCGGTTGCCGTCGTTGCCGCCATAAACAGCCACGCTGCTCACATCCTGCAGGTAGTAGCCGAAGCCCTGCATGGCCTGGTCTATCTGCTGGGCTAACTCGCGGGTTGGCGACATGATGACGCAGTTGATGGCGTCTTTCGGATAGCCGCCATCGTCAAGCTTGCTCAATACTGGGAGCAGATAGGCTGCTGTCTTACCCGTTCCGGTCTGTGCCACGCCCAATACGTCGTGACCTTCCAATATCTCAGGGATACATTTTTCCTGTACAGGGGTGCAAGTGTCGAAGCGCATGTCGTATAATGCGTCGAGCACGTTGTCATTCAAATCTAATTCGTCGAAATACATTCTTTTTCTTTCTTTTGTTGACCATTGAGCCGGATGGATCTTCATCCGCTCCAATGGTCAAGGTTCTTTGTTTCAATGTTTAATTACCTCGGAGCCTTGCGGTAGCAGAAGTAGGCAACGAAGGCGAAGATGATGTTCGGCAACCAGGCGGCAAGTGCCGGAGGGAAGTTTGCCTGGATGGCAAAGGTTGCCGATACGGTTTGCAGCATGATGTAGCCGAAGCTCAGTGCAAGACCGATTCCCAAGGATAGGCCCATACCTCCCTTTCGCTTGCGCGATGAAAGCGAAACACCGATGATGGTGAGGATGAAGGAGGCAAACGAGGCGGCGATGCGCTTGTGGTATTCTACCTGATACTGCACCACATTGCCCGAACCGCGGTTGATCTGCTTGGAAATATACTCCTTCAGTTCCGGACTGGTGAAGGTTTCCTGCTGACCCTTGGAATAAACCAGGTCGGTAGGCTCCATCGTAATCAGCGTATCCTTCTGCGCTCCGCTGGTGATGTGTTCCTTCATACCTTTCAGCTGGCGCACCTTCCAGTTGCTCAGTTTCCAGTGGTATTTGCTGTCGGAGATCGTATCATACTGAATCTCCATCGCCGTAAGGTGGCTTACGAGTTTCTTCTCCTGGAACTTGTCGAGGCAGAATCCGTAACCCCGCTTCGAGTTGTTGTCGTAGTGCTGCATATAGGCAATCACGCCCTTATCTACCTGCAGCTGTACGTTTTCGGCAGAAGTATTCTTCTTCTTGTTCTTGTACATCGTCTCGAAGTTCTGGCGTACTACCGTGCCGTGTGGAATCACGTAGGCAGAGAGTACATAGCTCAAGGCTGAGAGCATGATGCAGGTGATGAGGTAAGGACGAAGGAGTCGCTTGAAGGAAACACCTGATGCCAGAATGGCGATGATTTCAGAGTTGCCTGCCAGCTTCGACGTGAAGAGGATGACCGCCACAAACACGAACAACGCACTGAAGAGGTTGGCGAAGTAAGGGATGAAGTTGGCATAATAATCGAAGATGATGGCCTTGGCCGGTGCATGATACTCCGTGAACTTCGCCAGGTTCTCATTGAAGTCGAACACGATGGAGATGGAGATGATCAGCGCAATCGAGAAGAAGTAGTAGCCTAAGAACTTCTTGATAATGTACCAGTCTAACCGCTTGATGTATCTCAGTGGGTTGAGATACCTGAGCACCCTGAGGAATCGCAGCTTGTGCCCGATCCAGCCTAGAATGCGGGCTATGCGCTGCAGGATGGCAATGAGCCAGCCGAAGCGAGATTCGAAGGCTCTGCCCATCTTGAGCAGTCTGCGATGTTTTCTGATGTATTTATAATCTTTCATCATTTAATGTAAAATATGTATAGGAGCATCCTATAAAGTTCAATGCTCAACGCTCAAGCTAGATTCGTCGGCCGAGTTGATCGATGATAGAGCGTTTCCACTCTACGAAGTCGCCCTGCTCGATATGGTGGCGTGCATCTGTAACGAGACGGAGATAGAACGACAGGTTGTGGATGCTGGCAATCTGCATGGCAAGGAGCTCCTGGGCCTTGAAGAGATGGTGCAGGTAGGCCTTGGTGGTAATCTGGTCGATGTCGCAGCCGTCTGGATCCACTGGACTGAAATCCATCTCCCACTTCTTGTTGCGCATGTTCATCGTACCATTATAGGTAAAGAGCATCGCATTGCGGCCGTTGCGGGTTGGCATTACGCAGTCGAACATATCAACACCACGCTCGATGGCTTCGAGCAGGTTCTGGGGAGTTCCTACGCCCATCAGGTAGCGAGGCTTGTCCTTTGGCAGAATCTCATTCACCACCTCGATCATCTCATACATCACCTCGGTAGGCTCGCCTACAGCAAGACCGCCGATGGCATTTCCGTCGGCTCCCTTGTCGGCAATGTACTTGGCTGCTTCGCGGCGCAGCTCTGGGAAAGTACAGCCCTGGACGATAGGGAAGAGGCTCTGCTGATAACCATAGAGAGGTTCAGTCTCGTCGAAGCGCTTGATGCAGCGGTCGAGCCAGCGCTGGGTCATCTCCAGACTCTTCTTCGCATACATGAAGTCGCTTTGTCCGGGAGGACACTCATCGAAAGCCATCATGATGTCGGCTCCGATGATGCGTTCTGTATCCATCACGTTCTCTGGAGTGAAGAAATGCTTGCTGCCATCGATGTGGGAACGGAACTCGCAGCCCTCTTCTCTGAGCTTGCGGATTCCGGTAAGCGAGAATACCTGGAAACCGCCGCTGTCGGTGAGGATAGGACGGTCCCAGCCGTTGAACTTATGCAGTCCGCCTGCCGCCTTGATGACTTCGAGTCCCGGGCGCAGGTAGAGATGGTAGGTGTTTCCCAGGATGATCTGGGCCTTTACCTGCTGGCGCAATTCTTCGAAATGTACACCCTTTACGCTGCCCACAGTTCCCACAGGCATGAAGATCGGAGTCTTGATCTGTCCGTGGTCGGTGGTGATGATGCCGGTGCGAGCATCGCTTGCCTTATCTGTTACTTGTAGTTCAAATTTCATTTCTTTTCTTTTTTGTCATTTTCAGGAATGGTGAAGTCGATAGGGTGCTTTACCTTCTCGTCGGTGAGGGCAAACTCCCAGACATCTGCTACATCTTCTACATAATGGAACTCTACGCCCTTGAGATACTTTTCTGGAATGTCGAGGATGTTCTTCTTGTTTTCCTTGCAGATCACGATGTCGGTAATGCCGGCACGCTTGGCTGCCAGGATCTTCTCCTTGATGCCTCCCACTGGGAGCACCTTGCCGCGAAGGGTAATCTCGCCGGTCATGGCTATGTTCTTGCGAACCTTGCGCTGGGTGATGGCCGAAGCGATACTGGTGGCAATGGTAATACCTGCCGAAGGACCGTCTTTTGGCGTTGCTCCTTCAGGTACGTGGATATGGATATTCCAGTTTTCAAAGATGCGGTAATCCACGCCCAGCAGGTCGATATGCGCCTTGATGTATTCCAGGGCGATGATAGCCGATTCCTTCATCACGTCTCCCAGGTTACCGGTTAGGGTAAGCTTGCCCTGTCTTCCCTTGCTCAGCGAGGTTTCGATAAAGAGAATCTCGCCGCCCACAGAGGTCCATGCAAGTCCTGTTACTACTCCTGCATAATCGTTGCCCTGATAGATGTCACGGGTGAATGGGGCGGTGCCGAGAATCTCCTTCAGGTCTGCTGCGGTGATGGATGGCTTCTCCAATTCCTTGGAATAGGCGAGCTTGTAGGCCATCTTGCGCAGTCCCTTGTTGATCTGTTTCTTGAGCTGGCGCACACCGCTTTCTCGGGTGTAGTGCTCGATGATGCCCTCGATGGCTGCCTTGTTGAAGCTTACCTTCGGGGTGAATTTGTCGAGACCTGTATTCTCCAATTCCTTCGGAATCAGGTGGCGCTTGGCAATCTCTATCTTCTCCTCCGTAATGTAGCCGCCTACTTCGATGAGCTCCATTCGGTCGAGCAAAGGACGTGGGATTGAGCTGATGTCATTGGCGGTTGCGATGAAGAGAACCTTAGAGAGATCGTAATCCACATCCAGGTAATTGTCGTGGAAGGTGTTGTTCTGCTCTGGGTCGAGTACTTCAAGCAAGGCTGATGCCGGATCACCCTGGTGGTTGTTGGCTGAAACCTTGTCTATCTCGTCGAGGATGAAGACAGGATTGCTGCTGCCTGCCTTGAGGATGTTCTTGACAATGCGGCCAGGCATGGCTCCGATATAAGTGCGGCGGTGACCGCGAATCTCGGCTTCATCGTGCAGACCGCCCAGAGACATTCTCACGTATTTGCGCTTCATGGCCTTGGCAATGCTCTTGCCCAGACTGGTCTTGCCGACTCCCGGAGGACCATAGAGGCAGAGAATCGGACTCTGCATTCCACCCTTCAGGGATCTTACGGCAAGATATTCCAGGATGCGTTCCTTTACTTTCTCCATGCCGTAGTGGTCCTGGTTGAGAATCTTCTGGGCATGAGACAGGCTGAGGTCATCCTCGGTGTATTCGCCCCAAGGCAAATCTACCAGCGTCTGCAGATAGTTGAGTTGGATAGGGTAGTCTGGGCTCTGAGGATGGATGTTGTCGAGTTTGGCCAACTCTTTCTGAAAAACCTTCTGGGTTGCCTCGTTCCATTTCTTGGTCTTGGCTTTTTCGAGCAGCTCCTTCTTTTCCGGACTGCTTTCGCCTTCGCCCAGCTCTTCCTTGATGTTCTTGATCTGCTGCTTCAGGTAATATTCCTTCTGCTGCTCGTCGAGATCAAACTGAGTCTTGTTCCTGATTTCATTTTGCAGGTAGAGCAGTTTCTGCTCCTTGTGCAAGGCCTTGAGTGCCTCTATCAGTCGCTCTGACAGCTTCTCCTGTTCCAGCATCTTGATCTTGTCTTCTGCCGTAAAAGGGAGGGAGGTGCAGATGAAGTTGCATTTCACGAAGCGATTGGTAATCTCATTGATCGCATAGACAGCCTCGTTGGGAATGTTCTCATTGTACTGAATGAATTTGATAGATTCCTCGAAGAATGTTTGGGTCAATGCCTTGAACATAGGATCTTCGGCTTCCTTTTCGGTAGGCCAGGTCTCTGGCAGACTTTCTACATCGGCAAGGTAGAATGGTTCCTTATCTACAATCTGCTTCATCTTGCATCTGCCTAAACCCTGTACGATGATGGTTTTCTGATGCTCATCGTTTGGCATATTGATGACTCTCATCAACTTGGCAAATGTTCCGGTTTCGTACAAGTCTTCCTGATTAGGTGAGTCTATGTCCGCATGCTTCTGGCAAAAGATGCAGAATACTGTTTCTGGATTTTGCTCCAGCATGTTTGCCAACTCCTTGCTTTCCGCCCTGCCTATCAAGATAGGAGTAAGCACGGATGGAAAAACCACCAGGTCGCGAGTGCAGAGGGTAGGATAGACTCCTGCCTTCCTTTCTTGTATCAATACGGATGCATCGCCCTCAAAGTCGGCTATCATCTGGATTTGTGTATTCGATTTTCTGTTCATATTCTATTTGATAAACACTTTTTGGGGTGTATATGAATTTCTGTTCTATTTTGATAAACACTTTTTGGGGTGTATATTCTCTTGAATATATATTTATAGGGTGCAAAGTTAGTAATTTTTGCCGAGAATCCCATCGTTTTTTCCGAAAATCACCTCTTTATTAGATATTATTATTAATATAAGCAAGAAGACTGTAATAAAATGCTGATTTTTGCGTTACTATTTTAAAAGTAAAACTATGACTGGATTTAAATTCAAACAATTTGAGATTCATCAGGATCGTTGCGCCATGAAAGTGGGAACGGATGGTGTGCTGCTGGGGGCATGGGCACCTGGCGGTAAACGCATTTTGGATGTCGGGTCGGGTACCGGACTCATTTCGCTGATGATGGCGCAGCGCTTCCCTGAGGCGCAGGTGCTGGGTATTGATATGGACGGAGAGGCTTGTGAGGAGGCTGCTGAGAATGTGGCTGCAAGTCCTTTTGCCGATCGTGTCGAAATAGAGTGCTGCCGATTGCAGGACTATCATTCTGCGGAGTCTTTTGATGCAATCGTAAGCAATCCTCCTTTTTTCTTGAATAGCCTAAAAAATCCAGACAGTAAACGTACGATGGCCCGCCATACGGATAGCTTGCCTTTCAGAGATCTTTTCAGGGGAGCAAAAATGCTGCTGAGAGATGATGGAGTTTTTTCAGTGATAGTTCCTTCTGAGGTTCTTGAGGTGGTTGTGTCGGAAGCTTGTATGCTAGGATTTTATCTTGTCAGGCAGTGTGGCGTTAAGACAGTGGAGCGCAAACAGCCTAAACGCTATCTTCTGTCGTTCGCAAAGCATCGGTATAATGGTATGGAAAATACTATAAAAACAATGACCGATTCCGAGGGGAACCGGTCAGAATGGTATGCGAAAATTACAGAAGAATTTTATATCAGGTAGGGGCTAGAGATTCAGCTTTCTCTGTACGAGCTTACTGATGGCTCCTACTCGCTTGCTTTGGCGCTGGATGTCTTTGTGAATGTCATCGCGCACTATATTTATGTCATTGAAGAAATCGGCAAAGGCTGATTGAATGATGTTCGGCTTGCGTACACTCTTGTCTGCAAACGGATTTACAATCATCTTGATGCCTTTTTCTTCCATGTGCACATCTATGTCGGCGCCAGTCATCACTGGGTCGCCGTCATAATGGATGACACCCGGCTTACTGCGGGTGATGTGGAGCTTCTTGCACCGGAAAGACTTGATCTTCGAGTTTTTGTCGAGGGTCTTGTTGAACATGTCGAAACTAACCTGTGAAGCTTCGATGACATCAAACGGTTCCATGATGACCACATCCATCAATCCATCGCTCATGGATGCCTGTGGGGCAATATAGGCGTTGTTGCCGTATTGGGAAGCGTTGGCACATGAGATGAGAAACGCTTTATATTGTTTTGTTCCTGTCTCATCCTCCAGAGTATATGTTTCAGGCTCATATTTCAAGCCTTCTCTCAGAATGTTCTCTGCATAGCTGATCGGCCCACGCTTTCCGCTTTCTGCAAACTTCATGCTGACAAAGGCATCGAAGCCCATTCCGCAAGTGCAGAAGAATGGGTATTCGTTGATGACTCCGTAGTCAAGGTCGTGTATTTCGCAGGCGTTGATGATCTCAATGCTTTTCTTTAGGTTCATTGGCAACAGCAGGTGGCGCGCCAGGCCGTTTCCTGAGCCGCAAGGCAGAATACCTAATGCTGAGTCGGAATGGACGAGGGAACGGGCCACCTCGTTCACGGTACCATCGCCACCTACAGCAACCACAATGTCTGCATGGTTGTCTCTGGCTTCGGCTGCCAGTTCTGAGGCGTGTCCTGGTCTTTCAGTCATTTTTATCTCGTACTCGAACTGCTCCTTGTCCAAAGTAGAATCTATCAAACTGGGAACCGCTGCTTTGCTGCTGGTTCCAGAAATCGGGTTCATGATGAAAACTATCTTTTTTTTCATATCTTAGTCAAGAAATTGTTTTTTAAATTGCAAAAGTAATAAAAATCCCTAAAATGGCAAGAAATATCTACTAAAAAAAGCATAAAAGTAAACTTTCTTAGGAAAAAAGCGGTTTTATTAATCTTTTTTTGTATCTTTGCAGCCTGAAACTAGAAAATAAATTAAAATAGAAATAAAGTACACCTATTATAATGGGACAATTACAAGAAAGATACAAGAATTATCGTGTACCTCAGAAGTATATGGAAGCCGGTGTGTATCCATACTTCCGTGAGATTACAAGTAAGCAGATGACAGAGGTAACTGACATCGACGGTCACAAGATCCTGATGTTCGGTTCTAATGCTTACCAGGGTTTGACAAATGATCAGCGTGTTATCGATGCAGCTAAGGCTGCTCTTGACAAGTACGGCTCAGGCTGTGCTGGTAGCCGCTTCCTCAATGGTACACTCGATTTGCATGTGCAGCTCGAAAAAGAGCTTGCTGAGTTTATGGGCAAGGATGAGACATTGTGCTTCTCTACTGGTTTCTCTGTAAACCAGGGCGTGTTGGCATGTGTTGTAGGCCGCGGTGATTATATCATCTGTGACGATCGTGATCATGCCAGTATCGTAGATGGCCGTCGTCTTTCATTCGCTACCCAGCTTCACTACAAGCACAACGATATGGAAGATTTGGAGCGCGTGCTCTCTAAGCTTCCTGAGGATGCAGTCAAGCTCATCGTTGTGGATGGCGTGTTCTCTATGGAGGGCGATTTGGCTAACTTGCCAGAGATCGTGAAGTTGAAGCATAAGTACAACTGCTCTATCATGGTAGATGAGGCTCATGGCCTTGGCGTGTTTGGTAAGCAGGGACGTGGTGTCTGCGATCATTTCGGTCTGACCGATGAGGTAGATCTCATCATGGGTACCTTCTCTAAGAGTCTGGCATCTATCGGTGGTTTCATCGCATCAGATAAGGATACCATCAATTTCCTCCGTCACAACTGCCGTACTTACATCTTCAGTGCATCCAACACTCCAGCAGCTACAGCAGCAGCGCTTGAGGCACTCCACATCATTCAGAATGAGCCAGAGCGTTTTGAGAATCTTTGGGATGTTACCAACTATGCTTTGAAGCGTTTCCGTGAGGAGGGTTTCGAGATTGGTGAGACTGAGAGTCCTATCATTCCTCTCTACGTTCGTGATGCAGAGAAGACATTCGTTGTTACCAAGCTGGCTTACGATGCAGGTGTGTTCATCAATCCTGTTATCCCACCAGCATGTGCTCCTCAGGACACATTGGTGCGTTTTGCTCTTATGGCTACTCATACAAGAGAGCAGGTAGAACGGGCTGTTGAAATCTTGAAGAAGATTTTCGTAGAGGAAGGCATCATCAAGGCGTAATGGCAAAACAATGCGGTTGCTGAAAAATCTCAATCGTCATATATAATAAGGTATAAAGGGGCAATTTCTTCGGAAGTTGCCCTTTTTTTAGGAAAAAACTGAATAAATGCATATTTTTACAAAAAAAGTTGCTGAAAAATTTGGTGGAATAAGAAAAATGTTGTACCTTTGCACCCGCAATTCAGAAATGATGCTTACTGCAAAGAAGTAATTTCATTGTGAGAAGAAAGCGGGGTGTAGCGCAGCCCGGTAGCGCTCCTGTTTTGGGAACAGGTGGTCGCA